>SMTZ1_10003685_pt1 | contig 28019 bp, 24 predicted proteins | sample DeeMarSWOR136_30_FD_25667 | JGI IMG/M metagenome (IMG submission 25667)
ATGCCTTTTATGGCAAGGATTTTGTCTCCTGCGAGGCATCGTTTGGCAAACTCAAGCATGGGTGTTCCACCGCCGACTGTTCCGCTAAACCGCAGGTAAACATTGTTATAATCAGCTAGTTCGGTAAGGGCTGGCATAGCTAAGGCTAATGGTCCTTTGTTGGTTGTCACAACGTGTTTCCCTGTTTTGAACGCTTTAGTGATGTGGGACAGGGCTGGTTCAGCATCTTTGATGTTGACAGGTGTGACTTCAACAACCACTTCTGCTTCAACCGAATCAATAACATCCAAAGCTGACATTCTTGGGTGCCCAAAATCGGGATCTGCTGATATAGGAAAACCACGTTGCTTAATCGCTTCTAGTTTTTCAGGGCTCAACCCTCTTGGGTTTATAACCGCGCCGTCTATATCGGCGATGGCAACGATTTTTGGGTTAAACCCGTAATCTTTAACACTTTCTGCATATCTACGAGTAAGTATGGTCGCTACGCCCTTCCCCACTACGCCAAATCCAACCAAGATAATTCTCATTTTGCTTTCACCGCGCCAAGATTGCTACTTGTTTCTTTAAACCTAACGCATCTTCTATCGCTGCTATTTCAGCATCAACTTCCACTGGCTTCTCACTCATCTTAACCGCCGTATCAGGATCTTTAAGCCCGTGTCCCGTGGTAACGCAAACGATGTGCTCATCCTTGTCTATCACTCCGTTTTGAACGAGTTTTATCAATCCCGCGATTGATGATGCGCTTGCAGGCTCAACGAACAACCCCTCAACCCTAGCCAGCAACTTCTGTGCATTTAAAATCTCCTCGTCAGTCACGGTTTCAGCCGTTCCACCCGACTCGCGTATCGCATTCATGGCTTTCTTCCAACTTACAGGCGCACCGATCCTTATGGCCGTGGCTACGGTTTCAGGCTTGATAACGGGTACAATCGTGTCGCTTCCATTTTTAATCGCCTTCGCTATCGGAGCTGAACCAGCCGCTTGTATACCTGTCATCTTCGGAAGCGCCTTTATGAGACCAAGCTCATGAAATTCGGTGAAGCCTTTCCATATGGCGCTTATGTTTCCAGCGTTGCCAACTGGCACCACAACCCTGTCTGATGTTTCTTGATTAAGCTGGTCGCAGATTTCGTAGCCAAGTGATTTCTGCCCTTCAATTCTGAACGGGTTAATTGAGTTAAGAAGGTAAACGCTTCGGTGTTTCTCCGAAAGCTTCAGCACAACATCTAAGGCTTGATCAAAGTTTCCTCGCACTTGAATGACTTTCGCGCCGTAAATCATAGCTTGCGACAGCTTCCCATACGCGATTTTACCCGAGGGAATAAGTACGGCGCACTGTAAACCCGCCTTTGCGGCGTAAGCAGCCAAAGACGCAGAAGTATTGCCGGTAGAAGCGCAGATAACAGATTGAACTCCGAGTTCCACGGCTTTCGTAACGCCAACAGTCATGCCCCTGTCCTTGAAAGAGCCAGTGGGATTTTCACCTTCATTTTTAACGTAAAGCTGCCGTAGCCCCAAGCGCTTTGCCAGATTTTCGCATGAATGGAAGCCTGTTCCGCCTTCGTTTAAGGAAACTATTTTTGCGTCGTCACTTATGGGCATGAAGTGTCGGTATCTCCACACTGATAGAGGCATGTTTAGCCATTTGTTGTCTTTGAGCGCTTCAGCTAGTTCACCGCGATCGTATTTTATTTCAAGTATGTCCCCACAATTCTCGCAGAAGTAAACAATTTCATCTATGCCGTATCTGCTTCCGCAGTTGATACATTTATGATACGCCATCACTCCAACTCCATTAGGTTAAGTCTTGCCATACGCTTTGCTGCACAATCAGCAAACAGTATCAAATTGTAAGTATTAATAATATTGCTGCTTTTTCGCGAGTCAAAGTATAAAAAAGCCATTAACACATCAGCCTACTAGGTTGGACAGAATCTCGTAAGCTTTGAGGCTGTCCTTTTTCTCAATTACAATTATTGTTTCCGTCCAACAGGAGATGAATTCTATAATGTTCACGTTCTGCTCCGCAAGCAACGTCGTTAAGAAGGCGACAACTCCCGGCGTCGCTTCCAGTTCTTCTGGAGAATGCATGACTATCATTGTACAATTTTCATGTTTGACTAATGCCTTAACTCTTGCAGGCAGATCGCCTCTGTCCAGCAAGTAAACATATTTGTCAAGTAAATCCACTTTCATCCCAGTTTTCGTGTTTATCTCCTTGGTTGTTATAATCACGGATTTCCTGTCATAAACCGCGATTCCGCTTCGCTTTAGAACCTGCAAGACTTTTTCCTCTCTTTTTTGCTTGTTTTTTTGAAGTTCTTCTGAAAAGCGCCTTAAAGCCGCTTTTACGGCGCTTGTGTTGTTTATTTTTAGCTCTTCCTGAATCTGACGGGACAGTTCACTGAGATTGACTATTCCTTTTTCTAAGGCTTCCAGTAGGTACGGCTTGTTTCGCAGGTGGCTTCTTACGTTTTGAGCTATCGTCATGGTACATAAATGCATCAAATGGGACATTTAAAGCTTATTATGTTACAAAAAAGTCGCAACGTTTAAAAACACCGTCCTTGAGGTAAAAGGAATAATTCAACTCAAAAAACGGGGGGGAGCAAACAATAACCGAGAAAATTGTGCTAGCGTACTCCGGTGGACTAGACACATCCGTGATGATTAAGTGGCTTCAAGAAAAATACAACGCAGAAGTAATAACCGTAACCGTCAACGTTGGTCAACCAGAAAACTTTGCGGAAGTAGAAGAAAAAGCCAACAAACTCGGTGTCTTGAAGCACTATTCAATCGACGCGAAAAACGAGTTTGCCACCGACTACGTTTTTCCAGCCATAAAAGCAAATGCCCTTTACGAAGGAAAATATCCGATAAGCACCACCTTGTCTCGCCCGCTTATAGTCGCTAAAATGGTGGAGATCGCGGAAAAAGAATACGCCACAGGCTTGGCTCACGGCTGCACAGGCAAAGGCAACGACCAAGTACGCTTCGACATTTCAATCGGCTCTTTGGCGCCCGACCTTAAGATAATCGCGCCAGTCAGAGAATGGAACATGACAAGAGTCGAAGAAATAGATTACGCAAAGGCAAAAGGCATTCCAGTTTCCACCGCCGCTAAGAAATACAGCATAGACCAAAGCATATGGGGCAGATCGATTGAATGCGGAGTTTTGGAAGATGCCAGTGAAGAACCACCAGAAGACGCTTTTGAATGGACCGTTTCACCTGAAAAAGCACCAAACACCCCTGAATATGTAACCATAGAATTTGAGGCTGGCGTTCCAGTTGCCCTGAACAAGGAAGCTTTGGCGCCTCTTGTACTTATTAAAACATTGAATAAGACCGCGGGAAAACACGGTGTTGGCCGCATAGACCACATCGAAGACCGCATGGTGGGCATTAAATCCAGAGAAGTTTATGAGTGCCCAGCAGCCACAGTCCTATTGGAAGCCCACAAAGACCTTGAAAAAATTATCCTCACGCGACATGAAGTTTTGTTTAAGCAGCAAATCGACGCGCAATGGACCTTTTTGGCGTACGCAGGCTTATGGCTGGATCCGCTGAGGGAAGACCTTGAAGCCTTCATAAACAGGTCTCAGGAAAACGTGCACGGCGAAGTACGCGTTAAGCTTTACAAGGGCGGCCTTCAAGTTGTAGGGCGTTCATCGCCGATGTCGCTTTACGATCAGAACTTGGTGAATTATAACATTAAAACTGGCTTTAACCAGGCGTACTCTAAAGGATTCATAGAACTTTGGGGTCTGCAAACGCGAATGCATAACGTTTTGAAGCGGAAAGCCAAGGAGCAAAAAACAGTAAAGGGCGGCGCGTAAATGTCGAAACTATTGCGAGGAGGACGATTATCACCGGTGCGGGAAGACGTTGCCAAATTCACCTCTTCAATTAAAGACGACGTGAGACTAGCGAAAGCCGTAATCGCCATCAACAAGGCTCATGTAATAATGCTGATGGAACAGAGAATTATCAAGCAGTCAGACGGCGCCAAGCTTCTGCAAGCCCTCGTCAAATGCTCTAGGGCCGCGTTGGACACTTTGGCTGAAGACGTTCACATGGCAGTAGAAGAAGCAGTGTTCAAAGAAGCAGGCGAGGCAGCGGGTGGAAACCTCCATATCGCCAAGAGCAGAAACGACCAAGTTGCCACCGCCATCCGCATGGAACTACGAAATGAACTGCTTGGTCTGATGCGCGCAGTATCTCACGTGCAAAACAACTTAGCTGAAGTTGCAGGAAACCATTTGAACACCGTTATTTTGGAGTACACGCACCTGCAGCCTGCACAGCCAGTGACGTTCGCTCATTACCTCCTGTCACACTATGCTGCGTTGGAACGCGACCTGCAAAGGCTTCAAAGTGTTTACGCAAGAGTTAATGTTTGTCCGCTCGGTGCAGGAGCGTTAGCTACAACAAGTTTCCCGATAAACCGCGACCGAACCGCAGAGCTCTTAGGCTTCGACGGTTTAGCGGAAAACTCAATTGACGCTGTAGGTAGCCGAGACTTCATAACTGAAGTCCTCGCCGTTCTCACGCTTATTGCGGTAAACTTGAGTCGTTTTGCGGAGGACCTCATAATCTGGAGTTCGCCCGACTTTGGCGTAGTGGAGCTTCCAGACGAGTTCACCAGCACCAGCAGCATCATGCCTCAAAAGAAGAACGCTGAAGTCTTGGAGGTCATCCGTGGAAGGGCTAGCCATGTGCTAGGCGATTTTGTGGCTTCTGCCGTTACAGTTAAGAGCCTGCCGTCCACGTATAATCTTGACTTTCAGGAAATAACACCTAAGCTCTGGGAATCCATAGAAAGCGTGCATGCTTCGCTGGAAATGTTCCACAAGCTGCTTCCTAAACTGAAGGTAACCACAGACGTCTCTGGAAAAGCTAACGCAAGCTTTGTGGCTGCGACCGAGCTGGCTAATTTGCTTGTACGAAAATATGATGTTCCATTCCGAACCGCGCACAAGGTAGTAGGTGCCCTCGTCAAGTCTTTGATAGAGGCAAAACTGACTTTCTCAGACGCTACGCCCGAACTGCTCCAGAAAGTCGCTAAAGACGTTGCAAGCATAAAATTAATAGTCAAAGCTGAAGACCTGAACGCGCTGGCAGACCCGCTTGCGCTGGTTAAAGCATGCAACGTCAAGGGTGGACCCGCACCAGCCGAGGTAAACAAAGCGTTAGATGTATGGAAGGAAAAATGGTTTTCGACAAAATTCGATATATTGCAGATGGACAAGAAGCTTGAAAAGGCTAAAAACAAACTGGAGAATGCTGCAAAATCATAGTTTCCCATAGATCCCAGCGAAAACGCAACACTTAAAAATTCAAACTTATAGGTAGTATAGGGCTTTGGTCCCAGAACTTAATTCCAGCAAAAACAACAAAGCGGGTCTTCTGTTAGAAGATGGTACCTTTTTAGTGGGCAAAGGTTTTGGAGCCGTAGGAAAGATTTCGGGAGAAGTAGTTTTCTCAACATCCATGATTGGGTACCCTGAAGCTCTTACTGACCCATCGTATAAGGGACAGGTTCTCACTTTGACTTACCCGCTTGTGGGCAATTATGGCGTGCCGCCTTACGACCTGGATTTCAGTGTTCCCCTCTACTTCGAGTCGGATCGTATTCAAGTGCAGGGTCTTGTTATCCATGAACTGTGTCATAACCCGTATCATTGGGCTTCAACAAGAACCTTGAACAAGTGGCTGTCCGATGAAAGCATACCGGGAATCTACGGCGTTGACACCAGACACCTTACAAAGAAACTTAGGGCACACGGCGTAATGCTTGGAATCCTACAGGTGTGCGACGCTGGAGAAGACCCAGACTTAGACAAGCTTTTGAAGGAAGCAAAAAGCATATCTGACCCTAACCTGACCGATTTGGCGCGTAAAGTCTCTGTGAAAGAGCCTATCCACTACAAGGTTGAAGGCAAACACTCCGTCGTTTTAATCGACTGTGGAGTTAAGTACAGTATCATTCGGAACTTGTTGAAACGTGGAATCAGTGTGGTAAGAGTGCCTTACGATTTTTCCGCCAAAGAAGTCATGGAGTACAAACCAAGCGGTGTTTTTCTGAGTAACGGTCCTGGAGACCCGAAAAATTGCGTCAAAACAATCGTCGCCGTCAGAGAACTTGTTGAAAAAGTCCCGTTGATGGGAATTTGCCTTGGCGCCCAAATCTTGGCGCTATCTTTGGGCGGAGACACTTACAAACTTAAGTATGGACATCGTTCCCAGAACCAGCCTGCGCTTGACCTGCAGACCAATCGTTGCTACATTACTACTCAGAATCACGGTTACGCCATCGCGAACGAGTCTATTAAGAAAACTCCTTTGGAGGCTTGGTTCGTGAACCCCAACGACAAAACTGTTGAAGGCGTCAAACACAAGAGTAAACCAGTTTTTGCGGTGCAGTGGCATCCTGAGGCTTCGCCTGGTCCCTACGACACTGGTTTCCTCTTCGACACTTTCGCAAAAATGTTGGAGACTACCTAAACATGCCGAAGTTCGAGTGGATAAAGAAAGTGCTGGTGCTGGGCAGCGGCGCCATAAAAATCGGTGAAGCCGCCGAGTTTGATTATTCGGGTAGCCAGTGCCTTAAAGCACTGCGGGAAGAAGGCATAGAAACCGTTCTGATAAACCCTAACATCGCTACGATACAAACTGACCCTCGCCTGTCCGGAAAAGTGTACCTTCTTCCTGTAACGCCTGAGTACGTGGAAAAAGTAATCCGGAAAGAAAAGCCCGATGGCATCCTCTTAGGGTTCGGAGGGCAAACAGCGCTTAACTGCGGCATTGAACTCGCAAAAACTGGTGTCTTGGAAAGACATAACGTGAAGGTGCTGGGAACGCCTGTTGAAGCGATAGAGGACACTGGGGACAGAGAACGCTTTAGACAAGTGATGCTTAAAGCTAATGTTCCACCGTTAAGAAGCAAGGCAGCCACAACAGTGGGGGAAGCCATTGAAATTGCCAACCAACTAGGTTATCCAGTCATAATTCGAGTGGCGTACACTCTCGGCGGAAAAGGCGCAGGTGTGGCTCACAACTTTTGGGAATTAAGAGAGATAGTTACACGTGGCTTGGCGCAGAGCAGAATAACCCAAGTGCTCGTGGAAGAGTATGTTGGTCACTGGAAGGAACTTGAATACGAAGTCATGCGGGACTACGCGGACAACTGCTTGATTGTCTGTAACATGGAAAACTTGGACCCTATGGGCGTTCACACGGGCGACTCAATCGTTATTGCCCCCTCACAGACGCTGTCAAACCGCGAATATCACCTTATGCGGTCAGCAGCGATAAGCGCCATACGAAGTTTAGGCATAATCGGGGAATGCAACATACAGTGGGCTGCACACCCGAAGTCTGAAGAGTTCCGCGTTATAGAAGTCAACTCACGCATGTCCAGAAGCTCTGCGCTTGCAAGCAAAGTAACAGGTTACCCTCTAGCGTACATCGCCACCAAGCTATCCATCGGCTATCTTCTTCCAGAACTCATAAACAAAGTAACCGAAGTCACCACCGCCTGTTTCGAACCCGCACTGGACTACGTTACTATCAAAATTCCCAGATGGGACCTCCAGAAATTCACAAAGGCAGACCGTCACATAGGACCCCAAATGCGTTCCGTTGGCGAAGTAATGGCCATCGGGCGCTGCTTGGAAGAGGCGCTGCAAAAAGCGGTGCGGATGCTAGACATCGGCAAGAAGGGGCTTGTGTGCAACGAAGAGGATTCGGAGCCTGAATCAGCCGAGAAAATCAAAGATGTGCTTGCTAACCCGACTGACGAGAGACTTTTCAAGATAGTTAAAGCCTTGAAAATAGGCATTTCAATCAAGGAAATTTATCATCTAAGCGGTGTTGACCCGTTCTTCCTCTATAAAATCAAGAACATTATTGACATGGAAAACCAACTCTGCGCTCTGGATCTTGGCGATAGCAGCGCGACAGAAACTGTAAAAGACGCAAAACGCATAGGCTTCTCAGATGAGCAAATTGCAGTCTGCCAAAAAACTACTGAGTTAACAATCAGAAAATTCAGAAAAAACGCCAAAATTATTCCGTCAATAAAACAGATTGACACGTTGGCGGCTGAGTGGCCAGCCAAAACCAACTACCTCTACTTGACGTACGGTGGAGACGAAGACGACATAGAACTAAGCAAAGACAAGAGCAAAGTTATCGTGCTAGGCGCTGGCGTCTTCAGAATCGGCTCAAGCGTGGAGTTCGACTGGTGCGGGGTCAACACGATTTGGGCACTGAAGAAAAACGGCATCCAAGAAGCCATAATGGTAAACTATAATCCTGAAACCGTTTCAACTGATTATGATGTTTCTGATAAGCTATACTTTGAAGAATTAACCACTGAACGGATTCTGGACATTTATGAGAAGGAAAAACCGTTGGGTGTAATCGCGAGCGTCGGCGGTCAGATACCAAACAATTTGGCTTTGAAGCTGGCTAATTCTGGAGTGAAGTTGCTTGGAACTTCAGCGGAAAACATTGACGAAGCCGAGGATCGGTCAAAGTTTAGCGCGCTCTTGGATCAACTGGGCATTGCTCAGCCAAGCTGGAGCAAACTGAAATCTATAAACGCTGCTAAGCGGTTCGCAGAGAAAATCGGTTACCCTGTAATCGTGCGCCCCAGCTATGTGCTGTCAGGTAGCGCAATGCGCGTGGCGTATAATGAGATAGCGTTGGAGAACTTTCTTAAATTGGCAACCAAGGTTTCCCGCGACCAGCCTGTTGTACTCTCAAAATTCGTGAATAAAGCCAAAGAGGTCGAAGTAGACGGCGTCTACGACGGCGAAACCTGCTTGATAGGCTCCATAATGGAACACGTGGAAAACGCAGGTGTTCACAGTGGCGACGCGACCATGAGCATTCCGCCTCACACGCTTCCCAATGAGGTTCAGAAGAAAATTGAGGACTACACGCAGAAGATTGTGAAAGCCCTGAAAATCAAAGGACCTTACAACATCCAGTACCTCGTGAAAGAAGGCGAGGTCTATGTTATCGAATGTAACCTACGTGCGTCACGATCAATGCCTTTCGTGAGCAAGACCCGGGGAATAAACCTAATTGAGCTTGCCACGTTGGCAATGCTTGGCAAGAAGTTTGAAGAGCTTAAAACGTGTGGGTTGCCGCCTACAAGCCATTTCGGCGTAAAAGTGCCCCAGTTTAGCTTCATGCGTTTAAGCGGGGCTGACCCAGTGTTAGGCGTTGAAATGCTCAGCACGGGCGAAGTGGCCTGTTTAGGCGAGAACTTTGCTGATGCTTTTTCGAAGGCGTTACAGTCTGCGGAGTTCCGTATTCCACCTAATGGTGGTTCGGTGCTCATAACGGTTGGTGGTAAAGAGCCAAAAAGAAGGGCTATTCCCTTGGCTAAGGAGTTTGAGGAGATGGGGTTCAAAATTTACGCTACTGAGCATACGGCTGAGGCACTGCAAGCCGCTGGAATAAACAGCATATCGGTGCTGAGCAAAGTTAAGGAGTCTGGCGCAAACCCGAACATTCTTGATTATCTTCAAAACCAAAAGATAGACTTGGTCGTAAACGTTCCAATGGCTAACAAACAGAGAAACTACTCCGCTGTCTTGACAGATGGCTACATCATTCGGAGACAAGCGGTCGAGTTCAATATTCCTGTAATCACGAACTTGGAGTTGGCATCTGCTCTTGTACGGGTCCTGAAGCAGAGAGGACATAATGGAAACAGTATTCGTTCGTTGAATGAGTACATGAACGAGCTGCAGTGGAAGCTGTGGTGAAACTTCCTATACGTATAACCTATACGTATGGAAACTTGCAAAAGACTTTAATACGCGTTTGCGCATTTCCGTTGGTTATCGGTTGGAGGTAAACGAAACTAAAACCTAAACAAAATACCCGAACAATCGACGAAATAAATGAGAAAATTAGAAAGGGCACTGCCCAAGTTTTAACCGCCGAAGAAATGAAACGACTCGTCGAAAGCAGCGGCGTCGAGGTTACTTTCCGAGAAGTAGACGTTGTAACCACAGGAACTTTTGGAGCAATGTGCTCTTCAGGGGCTATCTTAAACCTTGGGCATTCGGACCCGCCAATAAAAATTGAAAAAGCATGGATCAACGATGTTCCGATTTACCATCCCGGCGCCGCCGTGGACCTATACATTGGAGCCACTTCCATGTCGGAGCGGCAGCCTTTCGAGTACGGTGGCGGACATGTTATCGAGGATCTTGTCAGCGGCAAAGAAGTGGACTTGAAAGCTACGGCTTACGGCACTGACTGCTACCCACGCACGCACGTTAAAACTCGCTTGACGAAGGATGACCTGAACCAGTTTTATCTGCTTAATTTCCGCAACTGCTATCAGCGGTATAATTGCGCCGTGAACGGCAGTGACGAGACGCTCTACACGTACATGGGTAAGCTGCTACCGCGGCTGCGGAACGCCACCTTCTCAGGTGCTGGCGAATTGAATCCTCTGATGAATGACCCTGACTACGAGACCATAGGCATCGGCACACGGATTTTCCTAGGCGGAACGCAGGGCTACGTGATTGGCGAGGGAACGCAACATGACCCACAGAACCGTTTCGGAACCATCATGGTCCGCGGAGACGCTAAACAGATGAGTCCCGATTTTCTGCGGGGCGCATCTTTCACGCGGTACGGCACCACGCTTTACGTTGGGCTGGGCATACCTATTCCCATTTTAAACGAAGGCTTAGTTAAGAAAACCGCCATACGGGACGAGGAAATCTTCACGAATGTTGTTGACTACAGTGTTCCGCGCAAGGACCGCCCAGCACTGGCTAAAGTCAGCTACAAGGAGTTGAACTCGGGCGCGATAACTATTAACGACCGGCGAATCAAAGTTAGTTCGCTGTCAAGCTTGAAGACTGCGCGGAAAATCGCTGGGACGTTGAAGTCATGGATTACGCAGGGCGAGTTCTTCTTGACTGGGCCTGTTGAGCGTTTGCCGGTTGGCTCCGTGTTTAAGCCTATGCGGCAGACGGCAGAAACACTCTTTGTAGCCAGCGTGATGCAGACGGCGGTTACTTGCTACGCGAACGAGGAAATACGTGCCATCGCGGAACGGATAGTTACGCGCTCGGTTAACCATATAATCGTGGTTGATGACGGCGACAAACTTGACGGAATCGTGACTTCATGGGACATTACACGTGCTATGGCTGAAGGCAAAACTGCGCTAGCTGAAATCATGACACGACGGGTTGTTACCGCTAAACCTGATGAGCCTTTGGAGGCGGCTTCGCGGAGAATGGCGCAGCACAACATTTCCGCGTTGCCCGTGATTGACGCTAAACGAAAGGTATTAGGAATAGTAACTGCTGAAGACGTTTCCAAACTCCTAGGAAGGTGAAAAAGGCATGGTTAGAATTCTCATTAAATTCTCGGAGGAACTTGTGGCAAAGCCGACAACTGCTGAGATAATCCTCGAACATAAAGTGCCGATTAACATAATCACGGCTCAAGTCACCTCAAAAGGCGGCGATTATCTGGTTGACATCCCTGACGAAGCGCTGGAAACAGTTGTTAACGCTTTCCGCAAAAAAGGCGCCACGGTCACTCTGCCGAAACTCATTGAAATAGACAAAGAAAAATGCTTCAGCTGCGGCGCATGCGTCTCGCTTTGCCCCGTGGAAGCTATCACCGTAGTCGAAGATAAATCCGTGGACTTCGACAAAGAGAAATGCGTCGGTAGCACCTGCAGCGCCTGCGTTGAAGCATGTCCAGTAGGAGCCATAAAATCGGTTAAACAAAACAACTCGGAACTGGCAAACAACACACACTAAGAGTTAAACGGAAAACGAATAATGACCCTGTTTAAAGACGCTTTTCAGCTCAAAGAAACTAAGTGCACCGTAATAGCCGACAAGCCAGAAGGCATACAAACAGCCAAATATTCAATCAAGCGCCACCGACGTAGCCTCGAAGCATACATCAAAACCAACCCCAACTTTCTTGACACACTCGAACCTGTTCCCGTGCCCACCGCGCCGTTAGTTGCCAAGTTGATGGCGGAAGCCGCCGAAAATGCAAACGTCGGACCCATGGCAGCCGTCGCCGGCGTTCTGGCAGACTTAGCTGTAAGAGACATGCTCCGCGCAGGCTGCAAGGTGGCAGTCGTTGAAAACGGCGGCGAAATCTCAGCAGTATCCAACAAGCCCATCGACGTAGCGGTTGCCGCGGGAGACGAGCCCTTGTCAAAACGGTTCGGCTTCAGGCTGACGGAATTTCCCATAGGTGTTGCCACAAGTTCGGGAAGGTTCAGCCACGCCTTAAGCTTCGGCGACGCAGAAGTAGTGACGGTCTTCTGCAAAAACGCGGGGCTGGCAGACGCTGCGGCCACGGTAGTATGCAACGTCGTAAAATGCGATGACTCCCAAGCCGCAATACAAAAGGGGATTAACGAAGCCCTTTCCATTCAAGGCGTCGAAGGAGTACTCATAATCTACAAGGGTCTAACTGGTACAGCAGGCAAGATTCCGCAAATAATCAAAATCGAGCCTTAATTACGCCTTTATAATAGAGAATACGTGAGTGTTTATCTCTGATATGGATTTTTAATTATTGTTTTCCGAAACGCTTTTATTCACGGAGCAACGTCTCATTCAACAGGTTCGAAGCTACAATGACAAATAACACAAGAAAAGAAAGTTGGTCTTTCGCAGTTCTATAGCTTCGGCTACTACTTTTATTATTATTTTAACTAAGCCCAGACTTAACAAAAATTTTTGATTAGGTTTCTGGGCGCAAGGATGGTTGATTTAATGAAAAGAGAAAAATCTGGCAAAAAAATTGTGGTCAAATTCGGTGGTTCTAGCCTAGCTGACCCTGCGAAGCTATCCAAGGCTATAGCCGCCGTAGCAAACGAAACCTTAAAAGGCACACGAATTATAGTGGTGGTTTCAGCCATGGGAAAAACAACTGACATTCTCATGAACACCGTAAAAAACACTTCAAACGGAAAACTAGACAAACGCGAATTAGACGACATACTCTCAATGGGCGAAAGAACCAGCGTACGCATATTCGCTGCCGCACTAAGAACTAACAACGTAGAATCCTGCTACTTAGACCCATTAGACGACAGATGGCCAATAATAACCGACGCAGCGTTCTCCAATGCAAACCCTCTCTTGAAAGAATGCGAAAAAAGAATCCAAGAATACGTGCTCCCCATAATTGAAAAAGGCATCGTACCCGTAATCGCAGGTTTCGTTGGCAGAACCATAGACGGCAAAATTACCACCCTAGGACGCGGCGGAAGCGACACTACCGCTTTCATTCTAGCCGAAGCCCTGAAGGCTGAGGAAGTTGTTCTGGTTACCGATGCTGATGGAATAATGACAGGCGACCCAAAAATCGTTGCCAACCCCAGAAGGCTCTCAGAAATCGACGTTGGCACTTTGGTGGGTCTAGCCGATTCAGGAGCGAAATTTATTCACAGCAAAGCGCTAAAATACAAACCCCAATCCATAGCTGTCAAAGTAATCAACCACGCTAAAGGCAGTTTAAGTCAGAAAGGCACTCTGATTACGGGAGCTTTGGCAACAGAACTTGATGTGGAAATAGCGCATTCATCTCCAGTGGCGGAAATAACCATAGTTGGTCACAGAGTCTCTGAAAACCCTCAGGTCATATTGGACATTGTTGAAAAAGCAGAAGCGCAAACGTCACTGCTAGGAATGTCTTTGAACACGAACTCAGTTATTCTATACGTTTCCCAGGAGAAAAACATAGATACTCTCTTCAACGAAATCCATAATATAATCTTGAACAACGCGAAAACCATAGCCATGGCAGTAAAGAAAGACCTAGCCTTTCTGAAAACCAGCGGCGTTGGATTAGAAGAAACCCACGGGCTAATTGGGAAAATATCTGAAAATTTGCGAGTCAACGAGATGAACATTTATGGCATATTAACCATCACATCAAGTATATTGCTCTTCGTAGATTGGAGCGAACGCCGAAAAGCTTTACAGTTAATTAGAAACTCCTTAAGAGAACCATTAACAATGAAAAAACCATAACAAAAAGGAATGAGAACTCATGAACCAAGGTAAAAAACGACGATTAAAAAGGATCCTCCAAAAAGACAACCGCACCGTCATGGTTCCAATGGATCACGGCATCAGCATGGGGCCCATCAAAGGCATAACCAACATGCAAAATATAGTTGACCAGTTGCTAAAAGGCGGTGTTGACGCATTAGTGCTAAACAAAGGCATAGCTAAACGAGTCGACTTGGACAACGCTGGATTGATAATACATCTTTCGGCCATATCAACCCTCACCCCCAACGCAAACAACAAGATTCAAGTGTGCACCGTGCAAGAGGCAATCCGCATCGGCGCAGATGCAGTTTCAGTTCACATCAACGTGGGCGCACCAGAAGAAGACAAAATGCTTGAAAAGCTTGGTAGAGTTGCAGATAAATGCGACGTTCACGGCATGCCACTGCTGGCTATGATGTACCCACGAGGTCCAAAGATTAAGAGCGAACACGCTGTCGAAGTAGTGGCGCACGCAGCTAGAATAGGCGCAGAACTCGGCGCTGATATAATCAAAACAAACTACACTGGCGACACCGAGACTTTCAAGACGGTTGTGCAAGGCTGTCCCGTACCAATCATAATTGCAGGCGGTCCAAAATGCAAGACTGAGCAGGAAATTCTCCAGACAGCATATGAGTCCATAAAAGCTGGTGGTTCTGGTCTCTCCATTGGGCGGAACGTGTTCCAACACGAAAATCCAACTCTGATGGTTAAAGCGCTGTACGCTATAGTTCACAAAGGCGTCTCTGTTGAACAGGCTCTAAAAATTCTAGGTGAATCCCCTTGAAAGAACTCTGGGTCGAAATAGCATCAAAAACTTCACCTTTCGAAAAAGACAAACTGCTAAAACTTGCCACAGACAACGCAGATTTCCTACTCGAGGATACACATGCACGTAGCCGCTCAGGCAAATATAAAATAACCGTACTCAAAAGCTTCGACGAAAAAACTATCACGCAGCTGAAACAGAACGGCAAAAAAGTCGCCCTAAAAATAAGCATAAAAGGAAAAGAAGACGAGAATACCGCTGTAAAAGCAGCGGAACTTACAACCGATTACATAATAATCAGTTGCTTTGACTGGCGAGTCATCCCCCTAGAAAATATAATTGCAAAAACCCGCGGCAAAAGCAAGCTAATCGCAGAAGTATCGAACGCTGAAGAAACCAAACTGGTTCTAGAAACACTCGAATTAGGAACAGACGGCGTGCTGATGAAAACTTTGGACGCTGACGAACTCACGAAAGCTGTCGCCTTAATCAAGAAGCAAACTACCCAAATCGCGATTGTTTCCGCAAAAATCAACGCTGTTAAGCAACTCAGCACTGGAGCAAGAGTCTGCGTGGATACCTGCGACCTTATGGCGCCAGGCGAAGGAATGCTCGTCGGAGTACAAGCTGCCGGGTTCTTTCTTGTCGAGGCAGAAGTACACGAAAACCCTTACGTTCAATCGCGACCTTTCAGGGTTAACGCTGGTTCCCTCTCTATGTACACTTTGACGTCGTTGCAGAAAACTCTGTACTTGTCAGAATTGAAAGCAGGTGACGAAGTTCTTATAGTTGACAAAAAAGGCAAAGTGAGACCCGCGAATGTGGGAAGAGTGAAAATCGAGCTTAGACCCTTAATCCTTGTGGAAGCAGAAGTTGAAGGAAAGAAAATCAAGACTATACTGCAAAACGCTGAAACCATAAGGCTTGTAACCCCGAAAGGGTCGAAGCCAGTTACAGAGTTGAAAGCTGGCGATGAAGTTTTAGCACATTTGGCCGCGAGTGGCGGCAGACACTTTGGTGTAGCCGTGCCTGACGAAACGGTGATAGAACGGTGACTGCTAGAATCTGCGTGTCGATTCTCCCCAAAACAGTCCCTGAAGCTCTTCGGCTAATAGAAAAAGCAGATTTTGCTCACGCAGATTTCATTGAAGTAAGGCTTGATTTCCTTAAAGACCATCTTGAAAACCACCGTGGATTGGCTGATTTGGCAGCTCACGGAAAAACGCCGAAAATTGCCACGGACAAGGAATCCAGAAAGGAAACGGAACAACACCAGATGCTGATAGCCGCAGCCAAGAGCGGCTTTGAATATGTAGATGTAGAATTATCCACGCCGCAACTTGAGGACTTAGTCAAGGAACTGAAGGCACTAGGCGCTAAACCAATTGTGTCCTTCCACAAGTCTGATGGGTCTTTAGGCGTTTCAGAGTTGAACAGCGTTTTTGAAAGGGAAATCTCCAGCGGAGCTGAAGTGTGCAAAATTGTGACAACCGCAAAACAGATAGAAGATAACCTCGCTATCCTAAACTTCACGTCAACCGCCTCAAGCAAGACGAAGATTGTGTGTTTCTGCATGGGTGAGCTCGGCAAGGTTTCTAGACTTTTATCTCCGTTGTTCGGCGGCTTCTTCACCTTTGCTTCGCTTGAACGAGGAAGCGAAACAGCCTCTGGACAAATGACAATCCAAGAAATGAAAGCAACCTATGAAATTCTGGGGTAAAAGTGATGGCTATCTCGGGAAAAACACGAGTATGCGGAGTTATTGGCGATCCTATAGAGCACAGTCTAAGCCCGACTATCCAAAACGCGGCGTTTAATCATCTTGAACTTGATTTTGTTTTCTTAGCGTTTCGAGTTAAAGCTGCTGATTTGGAAAATGCGATACGGGGTATGCGAGGTTTAGGCATCCTCGGATTAAATGTGACTATGCCGCATAAGAGCACGATAATTGGCTGTTTAGATGAGGTGGACTCAACCGTCAAGTTTCTCGGCTCAGCCAACACCATTCTGAATAAGGATGAAAAGCTTTTGGGCTCTAACACCGACGGCTTTGGCGCGTTGAAAGCCCTGCGTGAAAACGGTGTTGTGCTGTCTGAGAAAAAGGTGCTCTTGCTTGGGGCAGGTGGCGCTGCTAAAGCCATAGCGTTCGCTCTTGCCAAAGAGGCAGGAGAAATTGCTATTTTAAACAGAGCCGCTGAAAAGGCAGTTGTATTGGCAGATGCTTTAAACCTCGCTTTCGGCAAGGAAGTCGTGAGCGGTGCTCTTTCGCCAAGCGCTGTACAGAAGAACCTGCAAGATGCGGACATATTAGTTAACGCAACTTCAGTAGGTATGCACCCAAACATCAATCAAAGCTTAGTGGCGCCTCAATGGCTAAAACCCAAGTTAACAGTGATGGACATAGTCTACAACCCTGTTGAAACGAAACTGGCGAAAGACGCTAAAAAGGCAGGCGCAAAAGTAATCAGCGGCATGGAAATGCTGATTTATCAAGGTGCTGCATCATTTGAAATCTGGACTGGCAGGTCTGCTCCCATCGAAGTGATGAGAAAAGCGGCGTTAATCAAGCTTTCAAGCGCAGGTGAAAGCAAGTGACATGGAAAGCTGAGGCAATAGCTCACGGCGCGGCAACGATTGTTAACGCGATTGCTTTGGGTAAAGGTGCCGCTTTCGGAGTAGACTTGTGGACGAAAGCTGAAGTTAGATTAACAGAAGAGCCAAACGTAATTGAAGGAGAAATCACGTCAGACCCAGCGGAGAGCACTGTTCTAATCGAAAAAACGGTGTCGAGAGTTTTCCAACATTTGGGCTTTGAGAAACGGTTTGGTGCAAGAGTTAAAACTTGGTCTAACATTCCCGCCGCTAGAGGTCTTAAAAGCAGTAGTGTAGCGGCAAACGCGATAGCCCTCGCAACGGTTGCAGCTTTGGGCATGAAGCTCGACGACTTGACAGTGGTTAAGCTTGGCGTGGACGCGGCTTTTGACGCCAAAGTCACGGTAACAGGCGCTTTTGACGACGCTTGTGCCTCCTACTTGGGAGGTGCCGTTGTCACTGATAACCTTGAAAGAAAACTGCTAAAGCGGGTCACTCTGCCTAATGTCTTGATGGTTCTGTTTCACGTTCCATCCAGAAAGGCGTACACTACCGATTCAGACGTTAAGAGGTTGCAAACTGTTAAGCCGCTTGTTGAAATCGCTTACAATGAAGCGTTGAAGGAAAATTTTTGGGTGGCGCTGTCGCTTAACGGCATAATCTACTCGTCAGCCTTAGGCTATGACGCTTCAGTGGCTTTGGATGCGTTAGCTGCTGGCGCTTTAGCTGCTGGGCTGTGTGGAAAAGGTCCCGCGATGACGGCAGTGGTTTCCAGCGACAAAATCGACTCGGTGAGGACAGCGCTGCAACGCTACGAGGGCGAAGTACTGCAGGCACACTTGAATCATGAAAAAGCCAAGGTGATCTAGCCGAATGACCGAGGTTATAGTCAGGAAAGCTGACAAGCTGAAGGGAGAAGTCTGCGCGCCTCCATCTAAGGCTTACACGCAGAGGATGCTAATAGCCGCCGCGCTTTCACGTGGAACCTCACAGATTTCAGATCCTTTGGTTTCATATGATACCAAAGCTACTTTGCGTGCGGTCAAGGCTTTAGGCGCAAAAGTAAGGGAGACAGAAGACTGCTGGAACGTTGAAGGCGCACAATCCATTAAAGGTGCACAAAAGCCAATAGACTGTGGTGAGTCTGGAGCTACACTGCGGTTCGTAATACCGGTAGCTGCCTTGGCACATGAGTCCTCGGTTTTCGTGCTCGGGGAATCCTTAGAACAGCGACCCATAGAGCCTCTGCTTCAAAGCCTCAAACAATTAGGAGTTGAGACGCATAATCAACGTCTCGGTGGCAAAGCCGCCATTCGTGTCCAAGGCGGTGGCATTTCAGGAGGCAAAACCACCATGCGGGGGGACATCAGTTCTCAGTTTGTTTCAGGTTTGCTTTTCGCTTGCCCAATGGCACAAGCAGACACGGAAATAACGCTCACCACACCGCTTGAGTCGAAAGGTTATGTTAAAATGACCGTGGCTGTTCTCGTTGAACACTGCGCAAAAGTGCATATTTCAGAAGAGTTTGATCGCCTCCGTATATCATCAAACCAAACGTACAAGCCGTGCAGTCACAGGGTTCCAGGAGATTTCTCTTCTGCCGCGTTCCTCTTAGCTGCTGCAGCCATAACCCGCTCTGACGTAAGCGTAAAGAATCTTGATTATGCGACGGTGCAGGGAGACAAGGCTGTACTGGGAATCCTGAAGCGAATGGGAGTGAATAGCAAAGTATGCCCAGACCATGTTGAGCTAGAGGGAAAAGGCGGTTTACTTGAGGCAGTTGACGTAGAAGCGAGGGATATTCCTGACCTTGTTCCTGTCTGCGCGGTTCTTGCGTGTTATGCGAAAGGTACTTCTAAAATATATAATGCACATAGACTTAGATACAAGGAGTCGGATAGGCTGTTGTCGCTTTATCTTGAACTGAAAAAGATGGGAGCGCAAATAGCTATGGACAAAAGCAGTTTGACAGTTGACGGTCCTTGCGCTTTGCACGGCGCTGTAATTGATCCGCATAATGACCACAGGATTGCTATGGCGTGTGCCGTTGCTGCTTTGGGTGCCAAGGGCGAGACGAGGATTCAAGATGCTGAGTGTGTTCGAAAGTCTTATTCGCAATTCTTCAGTGATGCACGTATGTTGGGAGTGGATGTTGTTGGCGGGGAATTCGATAGGTAAAGAATTTGTGGTTACATCTTTCGGGGAGAGTCACGGCAAATGCGTCGGCGTAGTCATCGACGGTTGCCCAGCGGGAGTGCCTCTTTTTGAAAAGGACATCCAGACCGAACTGGACAGGAGAATCCCGCTGCAAACGAAGCTTGTTTCTGCAAGAATCGAAAAAGACGAAATAGAGATTCTTTCAGGAGTTTTCAACGGCTTCACAACAGGCGCGCCCATTGCCATGCTAGTAGAGAATAAGGAAGCAGACTCCAGCGACTACGAAGCAATAAAGGATTTACCGAGACCAGGACATGCTGATTATCCAGCCCGCATCAAGTACGGAGGCTTCAATGATTACCTTGGCGGCGGGCGATTCTCTGGAAGATTAACCGTAGCCCTAATAATGGCAGGTGCCGTCGCTAAAAAACTACTTGGCGCATTCAATGTTGATATTTTGGCTTATACTAAGGCGATAGGCAACGTGAAAATGGACAAGTCCCTTAGTCCTGCGGACATCCGCAAACGAAGGAACGAAATCTCGGTCAGGTGTCCCGATTTAGCGTGCGCTGAAGCGATGGAAAAAGCTATTTTGAAAGCTAGAAAAGAGGGCGACAGCTTGGGCGGAATAATCGAGTGCCTCGCTTTAAACGTTCCAGCAGGGGTTGGCGAGCCGTTGTTTGATGCCTTGGATTCTGATGTCGCCAAGATTTTGCTAGCGGTTCCAGCTGTTAAAGGTGTTGAGTTCGGGGCAGGATTCGCGGCTGCGGAGTTGAAAGGCTCCGAAAATAATGATGCATATCGAATGAAGGGCGGTAAGGTTGTGGCTTTAACGAATAATGCAGGAGGCATTTTGGGTGGTTTATCCTCGGGTATGCCGATTGTTGTGCGGGTCGCTGTTAAGCCCCCGTCGTCTATTGGGAAAGAGCAGCGCACCGTTAACTTTTCAAAGATGGAAGACGCCAAGATAAAAGTGAGGGGGCGGCATGATCCCTGTGTGGTTCCTAAGGCGGTGCCCGTTGTAGAAGCGACCGTGGCAATAGTTCTTGCTGACCACATGATTCGCGCGGGGCTGATACCGAAAGTGTTGAAGGAGTGAAAATGAATGCAGGAAATCAATCAGTTAAGAAAGAGAGTCGACGAACTGGATGAGCAAATTTTGCAGTTTCTAATTAAAAGGGCACAAATATGCAAGTCCATAGGCTTGATTAAAGAAAAGCATGGAATTCCAATTCAGGATTTTCCCAGAGAAAATGATGTATACGCGCATATCAGGGAAAGAGCTGTGGAGTTGGGTCTAGAACCTTCTCATGTGGAAGCAATCTACCGTCAGATAGTTAACATGTGTAGCGCCGTTCAGAATTCAAACGAAGAAAGTGAGAAATGAAACAGCAATGGAGAATTGGAAAGCATGTTGTATGAGATAAACGAGAAAGCTTTGAAACTTGAGAGCGAAGGAAAAAAAATAATTAAGTTGAACATAGGCGACCCTGATTTGAAGACTCCTCCCGAGATAATTGAAGCCGCCTATGACGCGATGAAGAGGGGAAAAACAAAGTATTCTTCCGCTTACGGCGAGAAGGCTCTGAGAGAAAAACTTGCAAGTATTCACAAGGTTTACGCGGATAACGTGGTAATCACGCCTGGTTCGAAATGGGGCGTTTTCTCCACCATGTACCTTTTGCTGAAGGACGGTGGAAACGTAGTTATTCCCACACCTTATTGGACGGCATACGAGTTAGCAGCAAAAACTATTGGCGCTGAAACCAGATTCGTGAAGACCCTGCTTGATCCCAACTGGAGAATAGACCTTGAGGCGTTTGAAAGCGTGATTGACAAAGACACGCGGATGATAATACTGAACAACCCCAGCAACCCTACAAGCAGTATTCTCGAAGAGAAAGTTCTCGATGGCATAGTGCGAATAGCCAACGATAAAGGCATTACGATTTTGTCCGATGAGGTTTACGCGGACATAAGCTTCGTCAAAACTAAGAGAATCCTAGAATATGGTGGCGATCACATACTTGTCACGGGTTTCTCCAAAACGTTCACCATGACGGGATGGCGAATCGGCTACGTAATAGCTAACACTGAGCTGATTGAAAAACTTGCGAAGTTAAATCAGATCACGATCAGTAACGTTCCAGTTTTCATTCAGGAAGCAGCGCTGAAGGGGTTGGAGCTACGAAGTGAGCTTACAGAGAAAATCAGAGAGGTATATCGAGAAAGGGCAAAGCTGGCTTCAAATATTCTCTCCAAGTCGAAACTGGAGTTTTCAGAACCTAGTGCTCCTTTCTACATGTTTCCAAGGCAGCGCGGTCTAGATTCAGAAAGGTTCGCTTTGAGCTTGCTTGACAATGGCGTAGCCGTGGCTCCTGGTACAGCGTTTGGCGATTACAGGGAATACTTCAGGATTTCTTTGACCGCGTCCCGCGACGACCTCCTTATAGCCTTGAATAAGATTTGCGAGGCAGTGGAATGAGAATAGCGATCATAGGCGCGGGAAAAATGGGCTTATGGTTCGCCAAGTTCTTCCTTAAAGAAGGCTACTCTGTGGTATTAGCAGACAGGACAAAAGAGAAACTATTAAGGTTGAAAAAGGAGCTTGCGGTTGAAACCGCTGATTTTGCGGAAGCGGTTAAGAACGCTGACAGGGTCCTAATATGCGTGTCCATCAGCGCCTTTGAAGAAATTGTTAAAAAGATTAGCCCAACCATACACGATGGACAAATCGTAATGGATATATGCTCGATTAAGGATGTTCCCGTAAAAACCATGCACAAGCATCTGAAAGGGGGATTAATTTTGGGAATGCACCCAGTTTTTGGTCCCGGAAGCACCACTATCGAAAACAAAACTATTGTTTTAACTCCAACGAACATCCAAGAAGAAGCGTTTGCTTCAGACTTCAGGAAATGGTTAGAAACCAAAAAAGCCCGCGTCTTCGTGATGAATCCCCAGAAACATGACCAGTTAATGTCGGTTGTTCTCGGCTTGACTCACTTCCTAGGCTTGGTTGCCTGTGACACGCTGCTTGAACAGGCTGATTATCCTGAAACCAAGGATGTCGCGGGCACAACCTACCGAATGTTGTTTACGTTGGCGGAAGTTACAGCACAGGAAAACCCCGAACTTTTCGCTAGCCTTCAACTGAGCTTGCCAGAGCTAGAAAAGATTGAGAGTTCGTTTATTGTAAAAGCACATAAATGGTTAAATATGATCAAGCAGAAGGATCGAACGGCTATCACCAGTAACATGGAACAGTTAAAATCAAAACTTATGAAAAAAAGCCGCGATTACGAGCGATCCTACGAAATAATGTATAAGATGTTAGAGTCTACAGAGAACTAAAAGCCTAAACGCGAGGTGATGCGGCTCTGGGGTATGAACCCAAAATTTTCAGGAAAGTTGCCCTTTTTTTCAGCGCCTTCAACGCTTCGGTGCAGTTTTCTTCGGTTCTGTGCCCTTCGAAATCTAGGTAAAAGTTGTATTCCCAAGGCTTCTGCCTCGTCGGTCTGGACTCGATTTTTGCTAGATTTATATCACGCTTAGCGAATTCTCCGAGAGAGTGATAAAGTGCGCCAGGTATATGTTTAGCCGCGAAAATTATTGAGGTTTTGTCTTTGCCTGTCATTGGCGAGTCGTTTTTGGATATGACGAAGAACCTTGTGTAGTTCGTTGGGGTGTCCTCTATTTCTCTGGCGAGGATCTTCATTCCGTAGATTTCTGCTGCTTTTTCGCTGGCTATAGCGGCTGCATCTTTCAGTCCTTTCTCCTTAAGCATTTTCACGCTGCCTGCAGTGTCGTAGGTTGGTATGAGTTCGCTGTCTAAGCTTTCAAGAAAGCTGCGACATTGAGCCAAAGCTTGAGGGTGCGAGTAAACTGTTTTAACCGCTTCTAAGCTTGTGCTGGGGTTTGCTATCAGACAATGGGAGATTCTGATTATGATTTCGCTAGAGACCTTTAGGTTGTGCGTTAGGAAAAGGTCGTAGGTTTGGTTCACGCTTCCTTCCAAACTGTTTTCTACGGGGACGACTCCAACCGGGACTTCTCGTTTGTCCACGCTTTCGAACACTTCGGTGAGATCTCGACAGGGCTTTACTTCCGTTTTGTCTCCGAAAAAGGTATAGACTGCGCTTTCGCTGTATGCACCCCTTTCTCCTTGAAAGGCTACTTTCACTATTTCTTTCCCAGCTTTTTATGTTTTATCAAACACTTGTTTATTCCGTTAATCATTGCCTCAACGCTGGCCATTACTATGTCTTCTCTTGCTGCGCGTGCTGATACGATATGTCCTCTTTCGTCCTCCACTTTTATAACTACCTCAGCCACGGCGTTGGAGCCGCCTGTTATGGCTTCAAGGCGGTATTCGTTTAGTCTGATTTTGGATAGGTTGCTGGTAAGCTTCTGTATAGCCTTCAACACGGCATCTACTGGACCCACTCCTGTTTCTGCAGCGATGTACTCTTTGCCGTCTAAGACCAGTCGGACTGAGGCTGTTGGAATCACTTTGATTCCAGTTACAACTGCCATGTCACATAGGTCAACTATTTTTTCTTCAGCTATTACTTCGCCCATAACTGCAGAGGTCAACGCCAGCAGGTCAGCGTCGGTCACCATTTTGCCTTTGTCACCTAATTCTTTGACTCTTCGAACGATTTCTTTCAGCTGATCATCTGTGGGGTGTATTCCTATTTCTTGGAGTTCTGCTTTGACGCCACGGGTTCCCGCCAGCTTTCCAGCCACAAGTTTTCTTATGCGCCCTACCGATTCCGGCTTTATAGGCTCAAACGTTAGGGGTTTAACTGTTACTCCCCTCGTGTGGATGCCTGACTCGTGAGCGAAGGCGTTTTCGCCGACAATTGCCTTGTTAGCTTGCACGAATATTCCCGTTAGCGTAGCGACCATTCGGGAAGTGCTATAAAGCAAACGCGAGTTGACACCTGTTTTCAGTTTGTAAATCAAGTGCAAAGCCATAACAAGCTCTTCCAAAGCTGCGTTTCCTGCTCTTTCGCCTAACCCGTTTATAGTTACGTGAACCTGAGTGGCGCCAGCTTCAACAGCAGCTAAAGAATTCGCCACTGCCATGCCGAAATCGTCATGACAATGGATGCTTATTGGTACTTTAACTGATTTTTTGATGTCTTCGATGAGCTTGCCCATGGTTCGCGGTGTCATTATGCCTACGGTGTCAGGGATATTTATCATGTCCGCCTTCGCTTTCTCTGCGGCTTGACACACTTGTTTCAGAAACCCCAGTTCAGATCGGGTAGCGTCCATAGGCGAAAACTCGCATTTCAACCCGTGTCTCTTAACGTATTCGACATGATCCACTGTTGCGGATAGTACCTGTCCAGGTGTCATATTAACGGCGTATTTCATCTGCACCGCCGATGTGGGAATGAACACGTGAACAACGGCAACGTCACAATCAATCGCATCGTCAATGTCGCTTCGTGTAGCGCGGGCTAAACCGCAGACTTCCGCTTCCAAACCAGCCGCTGCTATTTCTTTAACCACTCTCTTTTCGCCCTCGGAAGACATGGGCGAACCCGCTTCGATCACATCAACACCTAGCTTGCTTAACTGACGTGCAATCTCGATTTTGTCCTCTGTAGTTAGCGATACGCCTGGCGTTTGTTCACCATCGCGTAGGGTAGTGTCAAAAATTCGGATATAACCTGACCTTTTTCCAGTCATAACATATTCAACCTTTCATTTGTGAAATCTCAGCGGCTATAGCTTCAGCCATGCCAATTGTCGTGGTTTTGCCGCCTAAGTCTGGAACCGTATTGCGGGCACGCAGCGTTTTAACCACGGCTTCTTCTATGGCGGATGCTGCTTCTAAGCACTTCGGGTCACTGTCCCGTTCACCCAGCCAGTCCAACATCATTTTAGCCGCCAGAATCATGGACAGGGGATTCGCTGTTTGTTTGCCCACCCTGTTGGGCGCTGAACCGTGAATCGGCTCGAAAATGGCGAAAGAGTCACCTATGTTTGCGCCTGGCGCCATGCCTAACCCGCCGACAAGCTGCGCTGCTTCATCTGACAGGATGTCGCCGAACATGTTGCAGGTTACCAGCACATCGAATTCTTGCGGTTCCTTGATTAGGCGCATGGATGCCGCGTCAACATATAACTCGTTGAATGCGACGTCGGGGTACTGCTTTGCGGTTTCTCGGCAGACGCTTGCGAACAAGCCGTCGGTTACGCGCATTACATTGGCTTTGTGTATGGCTGTGACTTTCTTTTTGCCGTTGCGTCTTCTCGCGGTTTCGAAGCCTTTGCGAGATATGCGCTCGCAGTTTCCGCGTGTGATGACCCTTAGGCATATGGTGGTGTCGTTTCCTATGGTGAACTCTTGACCTTTGTAAACGTCCTCAGTGTTCTCTCTGACGAAAATCATGTCGATGTCAGATCGCGCCGCTTTAACAGCAGGATAAGCCTTTATTGGACGCAGATTAGCGTAAAGATCAAACATCAATCGTAGCTTCACGATTACGTCAGCGGCGGTTTCTCCAACAGGACCTTTCAAGCACGCATGAGACACCTTGATATTCTGTAGGCTGTCTTCGGGCAGGGCTACACCTCTTTTCTCGAAACAGGTGTCGCCTGCTTCTGCTTCAATCATTTTGATTTTTAAACCGAATCTCCTTTGGGCTGCGTCTAGAACTTTTAGTGTAGCGTCGGTCAGTTCTGGACCTATACCATCACCACGGATCATGGATATCTTGTACTCTGTCATTTCTTGTCCAGTCTCCTTCGTAAGTTCTCTATTAATCCTCCATCCGCCAGTATCTCTAGGATAAACGGTGGAAGCTTGGCTGCTTGAAATCTTTTGCATTTTGATAGGTTTTGTATCGTTCCAGCTTCGAAGTCTACCGTGACCTTGTCACCGTTGTCTACGGTCGCTGAAATGCCCTTGTGTTCGATTACGGGTAAGCCGATGTTTATGGCGTTTCGGAAGAAGATGCGCGCAAAGGATTCCGCTAACACGCATTGGACGCCTGCATACTTTAAGGCTAGGGGCGCTTGTTCTCGGCTGGAACCGCAACCAAAGTTGTTTCCCACAACCACTATGACGCCGTTTTTGGCTTTTTCTGGGAAAGCTGGGTCTAATCCTTCCATGGCATGTTTCGCCAACTCGTTAGGGTCTATTAGGACTAGATATTTTCCAGGCAGAATCACGTCTGTGTCAACGTTGTCTCCGAATTTAACGGCGTTTCCAGTTACTTTCATGCTTTCTATGCCTCCAGTTCTCGCGGGTCGGTTATTCTACCCGTTATGGCGGAAGCGGCTACGGTGGCTGGAGAAGCCAAGTAAATGTTTGCTTCTTTGCTGCCCATTCTGCCTATGAAGTTCCGGTTTGAAGTGCTCAAGCATGTCTCGCCGGGGGCTAGTAAGCCTATGTGCCCGCCCAAGCATGGACCGCATGTTGAGCCGCAAACTAACGCGCCAGCGTCAGTGAAGATTTCTATTAAGCCTTCCGTTATGGCTTGGCGGTACACTTCTTGGGACGCAGGAATCACTAGTGTTCTCACGCCGTCTTTGACCATTTTGCCTTTCAGAATCTCCGCTGCCACACGCAGGTCTTCGATTCGACCGTTGGTACAGGACCCGATGAAGGCTTGCTCTATCTGAACGTTGCCTATTTCGGAAGCGGGTTTCACGTTGTCCACAGAAGAAGGATAGGCGATTTGAGGCGTTAGGTCTGTCACATCAACATCTACTGCTTTCTCATAGGAAGCGTCTGCGTCGCTCTTTAAAGATTTAAACGGCGGCAAAGGCTTGGCGGCTCTTCCTTTGAGGAATTTCAGGGTGGTTTCGTCTGGAGCTACGATGCCGTTTTTGGCGCCCATCTCCGCGGTCATGTTACACAGTGTCATTCTTCCGGCTATGCTCATGGCGCGTATGGTTGGCCCCCTGAACTCGGCGCTTTTGTATATTGCGCCGCCAGCGCCTAGCTTGCCGATTATGTGTAAGATTAAGTCTTTAGGCGTGACGTACTTCTGGAACTGCCCGTCCACGTTTATTTTGATGGCTTCGGGTACTTTCAGCCAGATTTTGCCGGTGGCAAAGACTGCAGCAGCTTCGGTGGAGCCTATGCCTGTGGCGAAAGCGCCTAAGGCGCCGTACGTGCAGGTGTGCGAGTCTGCTCCTACTATGAATGTGCCAGGCAAGACATGTCCTTTCTCGGGCATTACTTGGTGACAGATTCCTCCTTTGCCTATGTCGTAGATGCACAGTTGTTGGTCTTTGGCGAATTTGCGCATTGTCTTGTGTAGTTCTGCTACTTTAATGGATTCTGCTGGAATCTGGTGGTCTAGAACCACTACTACTTTTTGGTTATCCCAAACTTTTTTTACGCCAATTTTTTTGAAGGCTTCAACGGCTAAAGGTCCGGTTAA
>SMTZ1_10001873_pt1 | contig 27984 bp, 26 predicted proteins | sample DeeMarSWOR136_30_FD_25667 | JGI IMG/M metagenome (IMG submission 25667)
ATAAATGCGGACCTTCATTGCCATAGAACTCGAGGACAAGCTGAAGGAGCAGCTCTGCTTGTTCATCCAGGAACTGATGAGCGTCAGTCAAAACATCAAATGGGTTAAAAAGCAGGGCATGCATCTGACGTTGAAATTCCTGGGAGACATAGACCAGGCAAAGACCCGAGGAATCCAGTCCAGCTTGGATAAAACAGCAAAAGAAACTGAGGCTTTCAGCCTTCAAATAAAGGGGACTGGGGCCTTTCCTCCTGGAAAAAGAAATCCCCGTGTCTTGTGGGTGGGAGTCACAGAAAGCACTCCTCTGCACAAACTTCAGGCAGAAATAGAGTCAGGATGTGAACGGTTGGGATTTCCCAGGGAAAGGAGGGCATTCCATCCTCATCTGACCTTGGGTCGATTGAAAGAATCCTCTGATTTAGGAGGAGTTCTCTCTCTGCTGGAAAAGAACCGAGAAGTGCCATTCGGGGAGATGACCGTCAGAAAAATCACGTTCTTCCAGAGCCTTCTCAAACCAACCGGAGCTGAGTACAGAGTTCTCTCCGAGTTTGACTTAAGATGAAAATCATCTATGCCTTGGGCTGTTATCTTTTGGGGTCCATCCCCACCGGTTACATTTTTGTCTATCTCAGCGAGAAAAAAGATATCCGGAAATACGGGAGTCAGGCCACAGGCGCCACAAATGTCCTGCGGCTGAAAGGCTGGAAATTAGCCCTCCCCGTTGTCCTGATTGATATTTTCAAAGGTGCGCTCCCAGTCTATCTGGTCCTCACTCTCTTCGACGATCGCCTGTTCGCGGCTCTCTGTGGTTTTTTGGCTGTCTTAGGCCACTGTTTCCCCGTCTTTCTCAGATTTAAAGGGGGAAAGGGCATGGCCACTGCAGTCGGAACATTTTTGTTCCTAGCCCTGAAACCCTTGGGACTGGGGCTGGCTGTCTTCCTTCTTGTTGTTATCATTTCTCGGTTTGTTTCCCTGGCCTCTCTCTCAGCCTCGTTGAGTCTTCCCTTATTTATTTATATACTCAAAGGGGACCCGGAAGTCATAGCGATGAGCCTGGCCATCTTCATTTTTCTCGCTTATACTCATCGGTCAAATATTATCCGCCTGGTTAAGGGAGAGGAAAGGAAAATAGGAGAAAAAATCGGATGAAAGCCAGTGTTGTTGGAGGCGGCACATGGGGAAGTGCCATGGCCGTCCATCTGGGCCGGTTGAACATCAAAACTCGGCTCTGGATCAGAGAAAAAGATCTATACGAAAATGTCGTCCACACCCGAGAAAACAATGTCTTCTTGCCAGGGCACCTCTTCCCAGCCTCGATTTCTTTTTTTAACGATCTAAAGGAGGCAGTCCGGCAGTCCGATATCATCTTTATCGCTGTCCCATCAAAGTTTTGCCGTCAGATATATGAACAGATAGCTTCTTCGTTGAGCGCAGATCAAATCCTGGTCAGCTTGACGAAGGGAATAGAGGAAACCACTCTGAAAAGGATGAGCGAGTTGATCCAGGAGATCATCGGTCTTCATTTCTCTCCTCGTCTGGCCGTGCTCTCCGGGCCTAGTTTCGCCAAAGAAGTGGTCGAATACCACCCCACCGCCGTCGTGCTGGCTTCCAAGGATTTAAACCTGGTTAAAAAAGTCCAGCATTTCATCTCGAGTAGCACCTTTCGAGTTTACACCAGCGATGATGTCATCGGAGTCGAGATCGCCGGAGCTCTGAAGAATGTCATTGCCATCGCTGCGGGTCTGTCGGATGCCCTGCAGTTCGGGAACAACACTATCGCGGCCTTAGTCACCCGGGGTTTGGCTGAGATGACGAGGCTGGGAGTCAAACTGGGGGGCAAAATGGAGACTTTTTCGGGATTAGCCGGAATCGGGGACCTCGTCCTTACCTGTACTGGAGTTCTCAGCCGGAATCGGTATGTCGGCTACCAGATCGGATGCGGAAAATCGCTGGCTGAGGTTATTTCCGAGATGAAAATGGTGGCCGAAGGAGTCACGACCACCCTCTCTGCCCAACAGCTGGCCGTCAGAGACAACACGGAGATGCCCATCTGTGAGCAAGTCTATCAAATCCTTTACCAAAATAAAGACCCGAAGAAAGCCCTTCAAGACTTGATGGGCAGAGAGCTCAAAGAGGAACATTAACTGAATAAGGGGGTGACGATGAAAGCAAAAACATTTTTTATTTTTCTGGTTTCCCTGAGTTTCATCGTATGCGCGTCTTCTCAAAAAAAAATCGAAGAATCCAGAAGAAAGGACCCTCGCTATCAATACAATGTGGGCCTAGTCCATCTCAACCGGGGGAATTTGAATGAAGCCATCACCTACCTTAACCGAGCCTTGACGCTCGATCCCAATTATTATATGGCTTTGAACGCCCTCGGCTTAGCCCATTTCATGAAAGGAAACCTCCAGGAAGCAACGAAACACTTGCAGAAGGGCATAGCCATCAATCCTTCTTTCTCTGAGGCTCGGAACAATCTGGGGATGGTCTATCAAGAAATGGGACTCTTGGATAAGGCCCAGCAGGAATTCAGGATAGCCGCTTCCGACCAGAACTATCCTTCTAGAGAACTTCCTTATTATAACCTGGCCAGGTTGTATCTTGCCCAAGAAAAGCCCGAAGATGCCTTGGGTTATGTGGTGACGGCCCTCCAATTCAACAAAAATCTCGCCATGGCCCATGACCTGGAAGGGACCATTCATGAGAAGCTCAACCAGCTTGAAGAGGCGGTTGAAAGTCGCCGGGCGGCCGTCAAACTGGACCCCCTGAATCTCGATTTCAATTTTGCTCTTGCCGTGGCCCTGTTCAAGAATAATCAGCATAAAGAAGCAGAAGAAATTTTTACCCAGCTCTCCGCCAAAGCCACGGATCCAGAGATGAAGGATCAGATCAAGCAGTATTTAAAATTGATCAGGGAATAATCCCCCGGCGTCTGTTATGTTCCTTCTTCCCACCCAGCTAAATATTTTCTCTGTTCTGCTGTCAGGCGGTCTATTTTGACATTGAGAGACTTGAGTTTCATCCGGGCGATCTCGTCATCGATGCTTTTGGGAACAGGATAGACCTTCTTCTGGAGTGTCTTTCCTTTTTGAGAGAGGTAGACAAGGCTCAAGGTCTGATTGGAAAAGCTCATATCCATGACCACGGCTGGATGGCCCTCGGCCGAAGCCAGGTTGATCAACCTCCCTTCCCCCAAGAGAAAAATCTTCCTGTCGTCCTCCATCGAGTACTCGTCAACACATTCTCGAATCCTCCTCTTTTTCCGAGCTATGTCCTCCAAAGCTGGGATATCTATCTCGACGTTAAAATGACCAGAGTTGGCCAGGATGGCTCCGTCCTTCATCTTCATGAAATGCTCACGATTGAGAACGTTTTTATCGCCGGTGACGGTGACGAAGACATCTCCAATCCTAGCCGCGTCCCGCAACGGCATAACCTGGAAGCCATCCATGACAGCTTCCAAAGCTCGCAGAGGGTCGACCTCACAGATGATGACCTTGGCTCCTGCCCCTTTGGCACGCATGGACAGGCCGCGTCCACACCACCCATATCCCGCAACGACGAAATTCGACCCGGCCAAGAGGATGTTTGTCGCCCGCAGAATTCCATCAATCGTGCTCTGTCCCGTACCATAGCGGTTATCAAAGAGATACTTTGTCTGAGCATCATTGACGGCAATGATGGGATACTGGAGTACTTTTTTCTGGGCCATACTCCTCAGGCGAATCACTCCAGTCGTTGTCTCCTCGGTTCCGCCGACGATATCATGAAGGAGAGCCCGCCGCTTGGAATGAATCGTGGAGACCAAATCAGCCCCATCGTCCATAGTGATCTGAGGCTTGAAATCAAGGGCCTGGTTGATGTGTCTGTAATAGGTTTTATTGTCCTCCCCTTTTATGGCAAAAACGGGAATTTTATCGTATTTGACCAACGCGGCCGCCACATCATCTTGAGTGCTGAGAGGATTGGAAGCAGTGAGGGCTACCTGAGCTCCGGCCAGCTTCAATGTTACCATCAGATTGGCCGTCTCGCTGGTCACATGCAGACAGGCCGCTATTCGAATTCCCTTGAGTGGTTTTTCTCTGCGGAATTTCACCTTGAGAAGGCCGAGAACAGGCATAAACCGTTCCGCCCACTCTATTCTTCGTTTTCCTTTATCGGCAAGGCGTAAATCTTTGACATCAAATTCCATGATACACTCCTTTTTATGCTTGATTCTTGACTTGTCCTACAGCCCCGACTCGCTTCTTAAAGCTTCGGCTTTATCCAGCGCCTCCCAGGTAAACTCCTCTTCGGTGCGCCCGAAATGACCATAACAGGCTGTATTTTTATAGATAGGTCTGAGCAGATTCAGGCTATTAATCATCCCTTTCGGACTCAGATCGAAATGGGAGCGGATCAAATCCTTGATTTTGTCTTCTGATATCCTAGCCGTCCCGAAGGAATCGACCATCAAGGATACAGGCTGCGATACGCCTATCGCATAGGCCACTTGAATCTCGATTTTATCCGCGATGCCCGCGGCCACTAGATTCTTAGCCACGTACCGAGCCATGTAAGAGCCGGAACGGTCGACCTTTGAGGGATCTTTGCCGGAAAGACAGCCGCCGCCATGACTCCCCACACCGCCGTAGGTGTCGACGATGATCTTTCGTCCCGTGATCCCAGTATCAGCTAAGGGCCCGCCTTGTTCGAACCGGCCGGTCTCATTGATGAATATTTTTGTGTTCTTATCCAGCATTTCAGCGGGGATAACCTCATCAATGACCAAAGACTTAAGTTCACTCCTCAAATCCTTCATCTGGACCTGTTGGTCGTGTTGAGCAGCAAGGACAACCGCCTCCACTCTCTTAGGGCTTTCAGATTCATACTCGATGGTCACTTGAGATTTCCCGTCAGGCCTGAGATAGGACACAATCTTCTCCCGGCGCAGATGACTGAGCCTTCTGACCAGCTTATGAGCCAGCATGATCGGCATCGGCATCAATTCTTCAGTTTCCCGGCAGGCATAGCCAAACATCAATCCCTGATCTCCCGCTCCCTGTTGATGGAATTCACTCTCATTGATCCCTATCGCTATGTCAGGTGATTGTTCATGGATCGAGGCGATAACGCTGCACGTCTCGTAATCAAAACCATATTCCGCTTTTGTGTAACCGATTTCCTTCACGGTATTCCTGACGACTTTTTGGAGGTCACAGTAACCCTCACTGGTGATTTCTCCGGCGATGAAGACCAAGCCTGTGGTGACCAAGGTTTCGCAGGCCACGCGACATCGTCTATCTTGACCTATGAGGTCATCAAGGATGGCATCAGAAATTTGGTCACAGATTTTGTCTGGATGTCCTTCTGTGACGGATTCTGAGGTGAACAGATGTTTTCCCTGGATGCTCATCAGCTTTCTCCTTTACGGTAGAGATGCAGTCGTTTCTTTTGAAGAAAAAGAAAAGTAACATAATCACTCTTTATTTTCAATCTGATTCTTCCATAAGGGGGAACCGTTCCTCCTATCTCCCCTTATCAAGTGGAATTGTGACCGCATTTATGTTATTTTTATTAGTTGAAATCAAAAGAGCCACCTCATGCTTAAAAAAATGACTCTGTTTTTCGGATTAGTCATTTTCCTTGTCTGGGGTTGGGCCCGGGCTCAAACCGAACATCGACCTCCATTCCCCATCACTCAGTTCACTCTGGACAACGGTCTTCAAGTGATCCTTTCTGAAGATTACTCCCTCCCCCTCGTTTCTGTCGTTATCACTTACAAAGTGGGGGCGATTAATGAAGAAGCCGGCAAGACAGGCTTAGCCTATCTTCTGGAAAATCTCATGTTTCAAGGGTCAGAGAATATAGGACGCATGCAGCACATCAGCTTCATCCGGAGGATTGGGGGAACTCTTAACGCCGCCACCATGGAAGACAAGACGATTTTCTACCAAACTGTGCCTTCAAACCAGCTGGCCCTCGTCCTCTGGCTGGAATCCGACAGGATGAAATCCCTTGAAATCAATGCGTCCAACATCCAGAGGACGAAGATCGATCTTATCGAAGAAATTCGGCATCGAAAAACCACCGACCCTTACCTGGAGAGTTCTCTCCTTTTCGATCAGTATCTCTTCCCCGATTTTGCTCACAGCCATCCCATCTTTGGCCAAGAAGAGGACTTAAGAGAGCTGACCGTGGCCGAAGTGAAAAACTTCTATTCAAAATTCTACTGTCCCAATAATGCTGTCCTCGCCATCTGCGGACACATCGACAAAAGAAAAACGATCGAGCTCGTCCGTAAATATTTTGGCACCATACCCAAAGGGGAGAAGGTCACTCCTCTTCCTCCAGTCCAGCTTCCCGAAAAAGAAGCCATCGACAGAACATACAGAGATCCCATCGCTACTCTTCCAGCCTTCTACCTGGGCTACAGAATCGCACCGGCCAAATCCCCTGATTTTTATCCACTGAAGATTGCCGAATATATCCTTCTCAGGGGAAAGACCTCTCGCCTCCACCAGAGGCTGATCAAAAAGGGAATCGCCTTCAGACTCGAAGGAGGGATCGAAGAAAAAAAAGGCCTGGCGGGGTTTAAAGTTTTTGTCGTTAGCACCAACGAGATCATGAAGGAGAGAAGCACCAAAGAGGTCCTGACCGAAATCACCAGGTTGAAGACAGGGCTCATTTCGGAGAAAGAATTCGGGAAAGCCAAGAATCTGTTCAGGATTGATTACGTTCATCAATACGCCTCCTGCGCAGACAGGGCGATATTTTTGGCAGAAAATCAACTGGCCCAGAATGCCCTGGAAAAACTGGGCGAGGAACTGGATAAATATCTTTCTGTATCGACATTGCAGATTGCCAGTGTCATGAACAAATATTTTACACCCGGAAGAATTTTTCTCGACGTTAAAGTAAGATGAGGCAGAAGTCCAGAGCTTTTTTTATCCTTTTCTCTATCCTCTTTTACGGGTGGACTGCGCTGTCCTTTTCTCAAGAAAGATTCCGCAAAAATGCTCCTGATCCTGATCCGCTTCCCACCCTCAACCTCCCTGAAATCGAGACGGCCTCACTCTCGAACGGTTTGACCCTCTCTGTGATCAAAAGGGAAAACCTGCCGCTGATCACTGTCCGCTTGGTCATTTTTGCCGGTGAGCTGCACTCTCCCGAAGAGTTCCCAGGAACGGCGGCCTTCGCTGCGAACATGGTCCTGAGAAGATCTGTCAAGCATGATTCCGAGGAAATCGAGGAGAGGGTCGAATCCATCGGAGGTCAATTCTATGCCTCTATCTTCCCGGACTTCGTCATGTTCACCTTCACCTTCCTCGAGGAGTTTCTCGATACAGGGCTTGAGATCATAAGCGAATTGATCCTCCAGCCCGCATTCACGAGTGTCGAAATAGCGAGTGTAAAACGATTGATGTTCTATGACTTGCTCAACAAAGCGACCGACTCGGAATACATCGCCAAGAGACAGCTTGATCAGATTTTGTTTATCAACCACCCCTACTCCAAGAGTGTCTATAACGAGGAAGTCATCAAAAACTTGAATGAGCGAGTCCTCTTGCCCTTTTTTAACACCCACTACAACCCAAACCATGCCTGGATTTTCTTAACCGGGAACTTAAGTCTCGGAACAGCATCCAGAAAGGTCAGCCGCTATTTTCAAACTTGGGAAAAAAAGAATCGTGAGATTCCAGCTCTCCCCTCTCTCATCCCTAACAAGAAGCTCAAAGTCTGTTTCGTTCATAAACCGGAGGAAAAACAAGCCACGATCTTCATGGGAAATATACTGGCTCCTGTCTCGGCTGTGGATATCTTCCCTCTCCTTGTCATAAACCAGGTCCTGGGAGGGACAACTACCAGCCGCCTCTTCATGAACCTGAGAGAGTCTAAGGAATATGCTTACTACGCTTTCAGCCAGCTTGAGCTCTTTAAAGCCTGCGCTGTCTACCTCATCAGAACCAGAGTGAGGCCAGAAGTCACCCGAGCTGCGGTTATGGAAACATTGGGCGAGATGGAAAAGATAACAAAAGAGAAAATTCCCAGTTTTGAAATCGAGCAAGCTAAGTCGTATTTAATCGGGAATTTTCCCATCAACATAGAAACCCACGACACTCTCTCGCTCAAAGTGGCTCAGATTCAGGCCTTCCAGTTCGGCGAAGCGCTTTGGGATGACTACCTCGAGAACATCATGCTCATCGATTCTAACAGGGTCTTTGAAGCGGCCCAAAAATATGATTTCCTTTCTCCTGTGGTGGTGATCGTGGGAGACAGAGAAATCTTGACCGAGCATCTCCTGGAGTTTGAAGAAGTGGAGGTCTACGACCAAAAAGGCGTTCATCTATACACATTAACAAAGGAGACTTCAGATGAAACTCGTTGAATGCGTGCCCAATTTCAGCGAAGGAAGAGACAGAGAAAAAATTAACGCCATCACCAGAGAAATCGAAAACACTCCGGGAGTAACACTCCTCGATGTCGATCCTGGAGAATCCACAAACCGCACCGTGGTCACCTTTATCGGAACCCCAGAAGCGGCCCAAGAGGCCGCCTTCAAGGCCATCAAGAAAGCGGCTGAGGTCATCGATATGAGGCAACATCAAGGAGCGCACAGCCGGGTGGGGGCAACAGATGTCTGTCCGTTTGTGCCTGTCACGGGTGTGACCATGGAAGACTGCGTCCGGATTGCTCATCAACTGGGCCAACGGGTGGCCGAGGAGCTCGGTATTCCGGTCTACCTCTACGAAGAGGCCGCCCAGAAACCGGAACGGAAAAACCTCGCCAATATTCGGGTGGGAGAATACGAAGGTCTTCCCGAAAAATTTAAGGACCCGGAATGGGCTCCGGATTATGGTCAGCCACAGTTCAATCCCAAAGCCGGGGCAACGGTGATCGGAGCTCGAGAATTCCTGATTGCTTATAACATCAATCTCAATACTGGGGACCGAGGACTGGCCCACCATATCGCGCTCAACTTAAGAGAACGAGGGCGAGCCAAAAGGGATAAAGAGGGCAAGATCATCCGAGATGAAAACGGCAAAGCCATCACAGTCCCAGGAAAATTCAATGAGGTCAAGGCCGTCGGCTGGTATATCGAAGATTATGGTATCGCTCAGATCTCGATAAATTTTACCAATTATAAAATCTCCCCTCCGCATCTCGTTTTCGACGAAGCTCGGAAGGAAGCCGAAAAAATCGGGTTGAGAGTGACGGGGAGTGAGTTGGTCGGATTGATTCCCAAAGAGGCCATGCTTATGGCCGGCAGGTATTATCTCGAGAAACAAGGGAAGAGCCCAGGAGTTCCGGAGAAAGAGTTGATCAGGATTGCCGTCCTCTCTTTGGGACTCAACGACGTCTCTCCCTTCGACCCCCAGAAGAAGATTATTGAGTATCAGGTCAAGCAGGAGGGCTCCTCTCTTCTCGAACTGAGCCTCAGAGAATTCGCGGATGAGCTCTCCACAGACTCCCCTGCCCCTGGGGGAGGAAGCACAGCAGCCCTGTGCGGGGCTTTATCTTCATCTCTCTCTTCGATGGTGGCTAACCTCACTGTGGGCAAAAAAGACTATGAGACAGTTCAGGAGACAGTCAAAAACCTCGCCGGGCAGGGTCAGGCTTTGAAGGATTTCTTCCTGGAGGCTGTCAATCTGGACACCCAGGCCTTCAATGAATTGATGGCCGCCTACAGACTTAAGAAGACAACAGATGAACAGGAATTTGAAAGAGACAGGGCAATCCAGTCGGCTCTGAAAGAGGCCACCCTAGTCCCCTTCCGCGTCCTCGAGAAAAGTGTCGAGGCTTTGGAGCTGGCTAAGGAAGTGGCCTTAAAAGCCAACAAGAATTCCTTGAGCGATGCGGGAGTGGCTGGGTTGGCGGCCCAAACAGCTGCTGAAGGCGCCTTCTACAATGTCAAAATCAATCTTCCCGACCTCCAGGATGAAGCGTTCAAATCTAAGACCAAGAAAGAAGCCTCCAGCTTAAAAAAGAAAGCAGTCAAAATCGGAGACGAAATGAGGGCGATCCTGGACAAAGAATTAAGCTAATATTAACGCAATAATTAGTGTAACATCCTCTCTTGGGCGGCACCAGGCCGCCCAGAGATTGTAACTTTATTTACTGCGTTTACAATAGACTTGGATGAATCTGCTCATCACCGGTCCTCCGCGCTGTGGCAAGACAACTCTGATCAAGAGAGTCAGCGGAGAGCCAGACATCGCTCTAAAAGTCGGGGGTTTTATAACCGAGGAAATCAGAAGAAAGGGAGAAAGAATCGGGTTTGAGATTATCACTTACCCTGACGGAAAACGAGGCCTTTTAGCCAGGAAGGGCCTTCGGTCTTCGTATCGACTCGGGCGTTACGGGATTTGCCTGGAAGATTTGGAAAACATCGGATGCACAGCTATCGAAAAAGCCCTTTCTTCTAATAAGATCGTTGTTATCGATGAAATCGGCAAGATGGAGCTTTTCTCTCAAAAATTTCGGGATGTCCTCCTCGAAGCTTTGCGTTCTTCTCCGCCCGTCCTGGCTACGGTCATGGAACGAGAACACGATTTTGCGGACAGGATCAAGCGAAGAGCTGATGTTCAGCTTCGCCTCTTGAGGAGGGAAAATTTTGAAAGTCTTTATAAGGATGTTTTAAAATGGATAGGATAAGGCAACCCAGGGATGGAAAGGAGGAGATAGAATGAGAGCCCTCTTTGTTATCGATATGCTCAACGATTTTATCCGCCAAGACGGCGCGCTCTACTGCGGGGACTCGTCCCGCAAAATCATCCCCTTCATCAGGGATAAAATCGATGAATTCCATAAGAATAGAGAATTGGTCATCTTTATCTGCGATTCTCACCAGGAGAATGATCTTGAGTTCCAGATGTTCCCCGAGCACTGCGTAGAAGGAACGGAAGGCGCTCAAGTTATTGATGAACTCCCCAGCGGAGAAGAGGACCTCATCGTCAAAAAGAACCGCTACAGTGCTTTCTACAAGACAAATCTGGACAGCATCCTGGAAGAGCACTCTGTGGCCGAGGTCCATGTGGTCGGGGTCTGCACATCTATCTGTGTCATGGATACCGTGGGAGACCTCCGCAATCGAGATTACAGAGCCATTGTCTACAGGGATGGCGTGGCGGATTTTGATCCTGAAGCCCATCAATTTTCCCTCAAAAGGATGGAAAAGGTCTACGGCGCCGAGATAAGATAGAAGAATAAGAACTGGGTCCCTGCTGGAGCTTGCACCTGCGTAAGCAGGTGCAGGGATGACGCCTGCTGGAGCCTGTACCTGCCCCTGACTACTCAGGGACAGGCTCCAGCAGGTGCAGGCACAGTTTTCGCAGGGATAAATTTTATCTTACTGGGTCCCCGCTTTCGCGGGGATGACGGGAGAACATATGAAAGAGTGGAAAACGAACGCTGGGAGAATCCGGTTGGTTGAGGGAAACATTGCCCTGATGGAGGTTACGGCGATCGTCAACGCTGCCAACAAATCCCTTATCCTCGGAGGAGGTGTGGCCGGAGCCATCAGGAACTTCGGAGGGCCAACCATTCAAGAAGAGTGTGATCGAATCGGACCTATTGAGGTTGGGGAAGCGGTTCTGACTGGTGGAGGAAACCTGAAAGCCAAATACGTCATCCACGCTGTCGGCCCCGTTTACGGGGAAGGAGATGAGGACCAGAAATTAAGTCTGGCCACGCTGAACAGCCTCAAGATTGCTGCCAAGAAGAGAATGAAAAATATCGCCTTTCCTGCGATCAGCACAGGGATCTTTGGATTCCCCATCCAGAAATGCAGCGAAATCATGCTCAAGGTGGCCATAGAATTCCTCAAAAATAACGACTGCCCGAGGGAAATCGTCTTCTGTCTTTTTGGAAAAGAAGCCTTTTCCATCTTCAAGAAAACCTTTGAGACGCTGACAGCTTAATCTTTCCTACCAGAGTCTTTTCTCTTTTTTGATGAGAAGAAACAGACTGAAAATAACAAAGGAAAGAACAACGATCGCCCCTGAGGCGGGAACATCAAAAAAATAGGCCAGAATCAGGCCCAAAACAACGGAAACGAGAGCCACAAACGTTGAGACAAAAATAGCCTGTTTAAAGCTCGAAGCCAGTTGAAGGCCAGCTGCGGCCGGTATCACAATCAGAGCAGCCACAAGAAGAAGCCCGACGATTTTCATCCCGAGAACAACGGTCACTGCGGTGAGCGTTGTGATGAGCACGTCCAGCCGGGCGACATGGATGCCCGAAGCCCTGGCCGACTGACGATCAAAAGTCGTGTACATGAATTTATGATAATTAAAAATCACGGCCACAACAACAACGGTTGCCAGCCCGATCGAAAGCCAGACTTCTGTTGCTTTTATGGCCAGGATCTCACCGAACAGATAACTAAAAAGATCCACATTGTAACTCCGGGCCAGAGTCACGAGCAGGAGCCCCACCGCAAATCCAGTACTGCTGAAGATGGCAATGGCCGTGTCCCCATAAAGACCGGCCTTTTCTTTGATTCTCATGATGCCCAGAGCCGTGAGCACGGCTATGACCAGAGCGGCCAGCAGGGGCATCACTTTCAGGAAGAGTCCCAGGGCGACGCCTGCAAAAGTGACATGAGCAAGTCCATGACCGATCATGGCATCTCGTCTCAAGATAAGGAAGACACCCAGCACAGCGCAGGCGATGGCCACAAAAACACCGGCCAGGAGTGCCCTTTGCAGAAAACCGTAGGTGAGGAAAGCATCCACCATTGATTTCACAGAATCATTAATGACGATGAGAAATGAGATGATGGCCGCCGGCAAGCATATTTTTGAACGCCTCTGAACGGCAGAACTCCTGATGCGTGCCATGATAGATTAACCTATGGTTGAGACAGGCCACGCGATTCACGTGCTTGTTGATGATCCCGATTTCGTGAGTGATCAGGACGATTGTGATCTGCTCTTTCCGATTGAGAGTGTCGAGCATATCATAGAAATGCCCCTGCGTTTCAGCATCCACCCCTGTTGTCGGCTCATCGAGAAAAAGGATATGAGGCTGATTGACAACGGCCCTGGCTATAAAAACACGCTGCTGCTGCCCTCCAGAAAGATTCCCGATCCGTCTATTCTTGAAACTGTCCATCCCGACCTGCTCTAACGCCTTCTGAATCAACTCTTCCTCCTCCTTCCTCGTGCGTCCTGGAAATCTTTTCTGGGAGAGAAGACCCATGGCCACGACTTCTCTGACAGAAACAGGGAAAAAGGGATCGAAATGAGTGGCCTTTTGGGGAACATACCCGATTTTTTGCCATTCAGAGAACTCGCTGAGAGCTTTCCCCAGGATCTGGACCTCCCCTTGAGTTGGTTCCAGAAGTCCCAGAATGATTTTGATCAGGGTGGTCTTACCAGAGCCGTTGGGGCCGATGATGGCCAAAAAATCTCCCGAATGAATATGAAAAGATACCTCTTCCAGCACAGGTACCGAATCATAACGGAAGGAAACATTATTGACATTGATCAGCAACTGCTGGTTATCGGCAGCCAAGTCCATCTCTTAAGTTCTCCAAGTTTATTTCCATTATATCAAAAAAACTCATCCCAGAGTCCAACTCCTTCTTTGTCAAGTTGGCCCCGGGACTCAGGACAAGTGTTCGCGCCCCTACTTCTTTGGCTAGGACTTGAGCTAAGTCCTCGCTCACGTATTTTTCAAAAAAAATACAGTTCACGTTGTGTCTTTTCGCCATTTTGACAACTTCAACCAGAGTTCTTGGTGTTGGTTTCGAATCAGGACTCAATCCATACAGGGATATCTGACGGAGTCTGTACTTCCGCGCCAGGTATCCAAAGGCGGAATGTCCACCAAGGATGAGAGTCCTGTTCTGACAATTCTCGAGACTCCTTTCATACTCCTGATGCAGGTTTTGGAGTTTCTGCTTGCAGATTTGGGCATTTTTTTTGAACAGAGAGGCATGGGAGGGATCCATTTCAGAAGCAAAGGCTTCAATCTTATCGACGATCCTTTGGTCTAACTCAAAATCGAGCCAAAGGTGAGGATCCAGGTCTCCGTGCTCTTCATGTTTTTCGGATTCTTGAGGTTCCTCGCTGCGTGAAGGACGCTTCCAGCTCTCCGGATGAATCAGGTTTCTGCTCGCCTCAAGAACTCGTAGATCAGAGTGCTTCACACTCTCGAGTAGATCATGAACCCAAGGTTCTAAGCGGGCGCCGATATAGATAAACATATCGGCCGAGGTAAGCCTGACGATATCGCTCGGCCTGGGATTCCAGGTGTGCACCTCAGCGCCGGGGGGAAGAAGAAGGTGTACCTCAGCCTTCTCTCCGCAGACAGCCTTGGCGAATTCCAGAAGAGGAAAGATAGTCGTCACGATCTTGATTTTATGAGGCTCAGGTTGATCGAGCTGGAAATAGCCGATAAAAATCATGAACATCCAAGGCAACAAAGACATCGGTATCATTTTTTTCCAGGAAAACTTTCGATGCGGTATTTCTTCCCTCTGGATCATTTGACCAGATAGAACCGTTCTTTCCACTCTAATTTTTTCTTAAAAAGAGACAGGCGAAAAGAGTTGAGAAGGATAGACAAGACCAAGATGATACTGAAAGGATGGAGCAGGGCGAAAAGGAGGCTTGCCTTAAACCTCAAGGCCATGATGACCCTCGTGAGGGAGATCGTCAAAACTTGAAGCAGGGGCAAAGTGAGCGACTGTTGAGCCTGAATGGCAGCATACAGGTTGAGGTAAGGATAGATAAAGAGAAAGTAACAGCCCAGGAAAACACCGACAAGACGGTAGAGAGATCCCCCAAGGGCCACATAGCAATTCTTAGAAAAGCCTTTCCACAGACTTTTAAAGGAAGTATAAAACCTGAGCGAGACAATATCTGTCCCGTCGATGACAGAAATTTTTCCTCTATCTCTTTTCACCTTTTTAGCGAGTGCCATATCATCAACAATCTTTCCCTTTATGGACTCATGACCACCGCAACTCGAATAACAATCGTTCTTGATCAGGATAAACGGGCCAATCCCCAGAGGGAGACGGGAATCATCGGCGATGTTAAGCAGCCTAAACGGGATAAGGACGAGAAAGGCAAATTGAATGATCGGCATGAACAATTTTTCAGACCACGTTTTCGCAACAAGCCCTGGAATGCAGGTCAAAAAGTTAGATTGGCTTTGAAGAGCAGAGGCCAGGGCGATTGAGATGGATCGAGGCGAATGACTGGTATCCGCATCGGTAAACAGCAGCCACTCCCCTCGAGCCACCTCAGAAAGTTGATGACAGGACCAATTCTTCCCCGTCCAACCTTGAGGAAGCTTTTTGCCCTTGACAACCCTCAAATTCTTTCTCCCTGCGGAAAGTCTTTTGGCCATCACAAAGGTTTTATCAGTGGAATTATCATCCAGGACGATGATTTCCATCCTGGGATAATCAGATTTCAACAGGGAAGAAACACATCCAGCGATATTATTTTCCTCATTCCTGGCCGGAATCAACACTGAGACGAAAGGATGTATTTTCGGATCTTTGGTGATGTCCTGTTTTCGCAATCTGTTTAAATTTTGGATGAGGTTGACAAGAAGGAGAAGCAGAATAAACAGAATAACCACCTGCAAGAATTCCATGTCCCTCTACCAGCCGGATTCTTGTTTTATCCGACGCATGTGCGGCTCATCAAGGATTCTCTTTAAACCCAAAAATAACAGGAAGCCGATAACGACCAAAGACTCAATCCACGTTTTTCGGAAAGCCGTCTTCCAGAGAACAGGGATGAGCCCCATACCTATGCCTATGGCGAGATGGAAATTTTTGAAAAGGAAGTAAAGGCCACCCGCTAAAATGAGACAAACGATGATGAGCGGCTGCATACCCAAGAGAAAACCGAGAGCAGTTCCGGCCCCTTTCCCTCCTCTTCCCCTCAGGAAAACGGGAAAGTCATGGCCGATGACGGCCGCCAGACCGCAAAGCCAAATCCACCAGGGAGAAAGCCCGAGGAGAAATCCTATCCAATAAGCCGAAAACCCTTTGGAGGCATCTAAAATTCCGGCCAAGACCCCGTATTTTTTACCCACAACATGCCAGACATTCCTGGCGCCGACATTGCCCTCGCCGACAACGCGGAGGTCAACATTTTTCACGGACTTGGCGATGAGATAAGAAAATGGAATCGACCCGATCAAATAAGATAGGACGCACCCCAGGATTACGTGAGCCATCACTTTGCTCTTTTTCTATTACATACAGAGATTTCTGTCAACTATCTTCAAGAATTTTCTGCGTTTCCCGGAGATCGAGAGACGGAGTGGACTTCGGCTCCGTCACCGATCCTGACGTGATGAAAACGCGGAACCGGATATCCCAGCTGATCAGCCGCCCTCAACATTTTTTCTTTGAAAGCGCTCAATTTAACTCTTTCGAGGAGGGCTAAGCCCGAACCTCCAAACCCGGCCCCTGTCAGTCGGGCCCCTAAACATCCGGTGAACGACCGCCCTGCCTCATCCAGTAAATCGAGTTCAGGTATGGAAACCTGATAATCATCCCTGAGGCTCTGATGGGATTGGAACATCAGCTCTCCAAAACGCTGAAAATCATCCGCTTTCAACGCTCGGACGGCTTTTTTCACTCGAGTATTTTCTGTGATGACATGTTTAGCCCTTCGATAACTGACTTCACCCATAATCTGTTTCATCTCCTCCAGCATCTCAAGCGAAACCTGTTTGTACGAATGAATTCCCTTCTTTTTGAAAAATTCGAGCGGCTCCGCCGACTCCCGCCGGCGTCTGTTGTACTCCGACGAGGCAAGTTCTCTTCGAACTCCACTCTCATACACCAAGAGGACTAGACCCTTTTCATCCATTCGAAGGGGAATCCACGCGTACCTAAGAGACTCGCAATCCAAGAAGAGCGCGTTGTCCTTCCTCCCAAAAAGCGAGGCATACTGATCCATAAGACCGGATTGAACCCCGACCCAGTCAGCTTCCACTCTCTGGGCCAACCTGGCCATGTCTTCTCGGGAGAGCCCGAGATGGAAAAGCCGGTCGAGCCCCAGCAGAACACAAATCTCAAGGGCTGCTGAGGAACTCAAGCCAGCTTCCAAGGGAATATCACCGCCAAGGAATCCGTTCAAGCCTTGGATCTTAAATCCTTCCTTTTCAAGAATCCAGAAAATCCCTCTGATGTAGCGCACCCAATTCTTACCCGATGATAGCGCAATTGGATGGGTAGGGAAGGAATCCTTTTCGTTGAAATTCTGAGCGAAAATATTGATCACCTCGGACCGGTTCTCTGAGGCCAGGAAAACATTCCTTAAATCGATGGCGGCGGGAAGAACATAACCCAAGTTATAATCCGTGTGTTCACCGATGAGATTAATGCGCCCGGGTGCAAAAGAGATAATCTGAGGCGAAGCGGCATAGATTTCGCGGAAGGCCTGGATAAGGGAGATGTCCATCAAAAGCACCTGCATTGTATAGAAAGCCTGAAAGTAAAGTCAACCTTGGAGAGGGAACCGCTTCGTGTCCCCCTGTTAACGGTCGCTCTAACTTCGTCTGGACTCCCTGCCTCCCCCTCTCGGGCGGGGCATATCAACCGATCATCAAATCATTTTGTCTTTTTTTCTTGCATCCCGGCTGAAATTATGTAATCATTCCCACTCAATTTATGTATCCTATTAGTTTAAAAGGGAGGTTTACATGGCATCAAAACTTGAGCAATTATCTCCACCTCCGATCTGGAAGCATTTCGCTCAAATCATAAAAATCCCTCATTGCTCAGGAAATGAAACAGCGCTCGGTGACTATATCATCTCCGTGGCTAAGAGAATGAGTCATGAGTGGAAACGAGACAAAGTGGGCAACATCGTGGTCCGGAAAAACTCCACACCCGGGCATCAAAAAGCCACAACTGTCATCCTCCAGGGCCATCTGGACATGGTCTGCGAAAAAAACAGTGACGTGGATCATGATTTTCAGAAAGACGAGATCCAGGCAGGAATAAAAGGAGATTGGGTTCAAGCCAAAGGAACGACTCTCGGCTCTGATAACGGCATCGGTGTGGCCGCTTCGCTCGCGCTGATGGAAGACAAGAAAGCCGTTCATGGTCCGTTGGAATTTCTGTTCACGGTGGACGAAGAGACAGGTCTGACAGGTGCGACAAAGATCAAACCAGGATTTCTCAAAGGAAAAAAACTCCTCAACCTGGACAGCGAAGAGGAAGGGGTATTCACGATTGGGTGTGCTGGTGGAGCCGATTCAGAAATCATCCTTCCCCTGACAGGACAGGAAGGGAAGGGAACGCTTTACAGGATAAAACTCTCCGGTTTCAGAGGTGGGCATTCCGGGATTGATATCGATCAAGGCCGAGGAAATGCTATTAAATTGTTGGCGCGTCTCCTTTGGCAGGCCCAAAAAGAAATCCCTTTTTCTTTAGCCAGTGTAGAGGGAGGAAACAAGAGGAATGCCATCCCGCGCGAAGCATGGGCTGATCTCTATCTGGAAAACCACAACAGAGCCAAGTTTTCTTCTTTCTTGAAGAAAGCCTTCAAAAAAATTCAGTCCGAGTATCGAGTGGTGGAGAAAGAGGCCAAATTGTCATTTGAGAAGCTAACAGGAACAAGAATAACCGCCCTCAAACCCAGTTCCCAGAAAAAGTTGCTCAACCTCTTGATCGGTCTCCCCCATGGAGTTATGGCCATGCATCCTGAGATAGGGGGCCTTGTGGAAACATCCACCAACTTGGCCATCATCCACACTCGTGCCAAACGGGCTGAAATCATCTGTTCCAGCCGGAGTTCTGTCGCTTCCTCCTTGGAAGCAACACGGAATCGGCTCGAAGCCGTCAGCCAGCTCGCCGGAGCTCGCATCAACCAGCCAGAGGGATATCCTGGATGGACACCCAATCTTGAATCCCAGCTCCTCAAAACATTAAAAAAAGTGTACAAGCAGATGTACCGCCAGGAGCCTCAAGTCGGAGCCATTCACGCTGGTCTGGAGTGCGGGATTATCGGAAAAAAATTCCCAGGTATGGACATGATATCTTTCGGCCCGACGATCGAACATCCCCATTCCCCTGAGGAAAGAGTTCAAATCAGTTCTGTGGAAAAGTTCTGGAAATTCCTGACAGCGGTTCTTGCCGAGCTAGCCTAAGAAAAGCGGACACTCTCTACCTGATCCAGCCTAGTTCACTGAATTGAGGAAAGCCTGAACGGGTGAATCCCCAATAGGCAAACAGGAGCATACTCAAAAGATAGGCTGTCCAAAAAAAGAGGAGGAAGGGATTTTGAAGGCCTTTCTTTTTCTCCTGCAAGTAGAGAAAAAAAGAGAGGAAAGACCCTAGAAAAGCCAAAGGAAAAGTCAAGATAACCGTCTGTCCCTCGACGCCGCCTACCGTGTAATTAAAACCGTAGAAAGCAGCCCCAAAAAATATTAGACCGTGATGGGCTGCCTTCAGAGATTCGAATGGTAAATTCTGAGCGATGACAATCAACCCAACGGAAACCAAGAACACCCCACTATGCCACATGTAGTGGCTTAGGACTTCATCATACAGGTAGACGGCCCGGAAGAGTTCTGAAGTCTTGTCGTTCTGGATGAGTCGGACGATCGAGTTTGCCCCCAGGTGAAGGCCATGCCCATCCACGTAAAGAAGAAACCCCAAGGCCAATAACACCTTAGCGACGACTCCTTGACTTCTCCCCAACTTGTAGGAAGAAAGCAAAACTCTCTTGGCCATAAAATACAGAAGGTAGGCCACTGGAATGACGAAAAACGGCGTTAAAAAATCGAGGGCATCTCCCCAAGTCAAAGGCCTTTTGAGGAAGGCGGGAAGAAAGGTAGGCATGATGTGAAAAAAGGCATAGACACAACCGTAAGCACACAGAAAAGCACAAAAGACTTTTTTCTCCTCCTGCATCGAGTTCCGTCGATCATGTTCAAAAGACATGGCCAAAATTAAAATAAATTCCTATGCCCTCATCACTAAATCCAGTATCGAATCGAACAACAAAGTTGCGAAGATAATACCTCAATCCGAAGCCAAAATCAACCACAGGCTGTCCAAGATTCATCCTTGACCAGGATGGCCAGACACTCCCCGCCTCCAGAAAAACAACGCTTCCCAGCCGTCTCCAGAGAGGAAATCGATATTCAGCCATGGCCAAGAGTTTCCCTTTGTCCAGGAAACGATTCAGCGCAAACCCTCTCAAGGTCGCCATCTCTGATCCTCCTCCCAATGAAGACAATTCAGACAGAGGAACATGGCTGCCTGCGATTTTTTGAACGAGCAATCGGAAGGCCATGACATCCTTCTGGCCAAAGAGCAAAAAGTACTTCCGACAGTCCAAAGTCAGGCGATGATACCGCGTCTTCCTGGTCCCCAGAAATCGAGCCGCAATATCATTCTGAACAACAAAACGATGACCGGTTTGAGGATGAACCTGGCTGTTAGAGGTGTCGTAACGGAAAAGAACGGTCATGAAGGGAGAAAATTCAGACCCCACTTCCTGCAGTTCGCTTGTAAAGGGCTTGTCATCTTCCACATTCAAATAGGCAACGTTTTTCAAGACATAATGCGCTTCGATGATAAAATGGGGATTCACTCCTCTTCCTACCCGCAATTGGAGCTCTTTCTTTTCAAAGGTGAATTCAGTCCTGTCAGACTCCCTAGAACTCTGACCCAATCCAAAAAAATGATACACCAAATATTTGTCATACTCAGCCTTGATGTCAAAAGAAAGAGCATATTTCTGCCCCTGACGAATTTCCACATCGGGGACAGAGAAAGTGAAAACATACCATCGTTCCCCCTTTGTCGAATTAAAGGCAATGACATCAAACGATTCTTTCTTGGCCAGGTACTGAACGAATTTTGCCTTGACGCCGTACCCGATTCCGATGTTCGTATCATAGATAAGGATGGGGAAGAAGCTTAAGGATTTATCGTGACCCTGAGCCTTAACCAATTCTGGGTCCATGACCAGCAAGCCGCTGAGAATGACGGCAGCGGTGAGGCAGCCAATCCGAATTCTCACTCTTTTGTCTCTTCCTTCAAGGCCGGGTCAGAAGATTCTAATATAAACGTAGTAAATAAGGTTACAATCTCTGTGCGGCCTGAACCTCGAACCCCGGGGAACCAGTCCCGTCGGTTCCCCCCGTCGGATAAACCGAATCCCGGAAGGGGGTCCAGGGGGATATTTCCTCCTGGTCGCAGGCCGGAGGCCGAGAAGGGGAGGCAGCGAGTCTTCGAGCGTTGGAAGGGGACTCAGAGTCCCCTCCAAAGAGGATGTCACACGAATTATTGCGTTTATATATTAGTTTATGTCCTCTTCTTTTATATCCAAACGTCCGATTCTTCGACTCACTATCGTTTTCAGGAACTGCCGCCAATCCACGCACTCTTCAGGCGCTAAGACACCCTTCCCGTGAACCTGTCCTTGGAGGAGCATTTGGGCGCCGATCGAAGCGGCCATCCCTGTCCCCTCCGAAAGCATTCCTGAAGAGGCATAGGTGATGCCTTTCCTCTTCCCGTCTCTGAGGCCTTTGACCATCACTCTCAGGGCCCCTTTTTTTCCCACGGTGTTCAGGTTTTTGCATGTTTTATGGAAACAGGCTGCAGCAAAATCCATCGGGTCTTGAACATTCACACCTCTCCCCTTCTGGAGTCTCGACTTCCGGACCAGCCGGCCCAGCTGGACGATGAGGTCGTTGACAAAGGGAGGATAAAAGGTGGCTTTATCATTGATGATCCTGGCCTGTTGGAAACTCCTGGACAGAGTTAGAGGTTCGGGATGTCCGATGTGGTAAACAGTCTGCTCTCCGACCGGCTCAGGGAAAAGGATTTTTTCTTTGCCGTCCCTGAAAGAACGCACCTCCCTCAGACGGCCTTCGCAGTAGGTCAGCGCTTTTCCTGAAAGAGAGTGAAGCAGATGATAGGTTAAGGCCAAGCCCCCAGGATCAGCCCCACTCATCACCCAAGCCGTGTGTATTTCCTCGACTTTATCCAGCTGGTCGGCAGCGGCTCTGGCAAAAACGTTGTTGATGCCCGGACTGGCCCCAAGACCGAGAACGATGACGATCCCTGCTTCTCTTGCCGGCTGATCGAGTGTGTACATCTCGAATGTTGTCAGGTAATCATCGTTGATGTCGATCAAATTCACTTTTTTTTCGATGGCAGCGAGAGCGATAGGAACTTCATACTTGTAGTTGGGTCCGACACAATTCACCACAACCTGACACCCGTCCATCAAGGGAGTTACTCCCTCGGAACGGCAAACGTCTATCTTCTCTGCCGAGACTGCGATATTTCGTCCCTTGAGCTGGGAGAGGATTTGCCTGGCCTTTTTGAGGCTTCGAGTTCCGACAACAATCTCGTCGAATTCACTATATCTATACAGATCTTTGATAGCCATCTCTCCCATTTCCCCGCATCCCAAAACCAAAACTCTTTTCATGGCTCACCTCCTCGTTGTGAAGAAGTTATTTGAAAAAAACGGCAGCCCTTCATAGAAATATCCTCTGCCGGGCTCCATTTCTCTTTTCATCATCGGGCTTTCCTCCAGGTCAGGATGACTCCCCATTCTGGTGGTGGACGACGGGCTTTAACAAACCACCGAACATCCTGTATTCATCGAGCCGGCAGGATGGGATCAATTCTCCTTTGTAAACCATCCTGTTCATACATCCATCACACAGATTGGCCTCGTCCTTCAGAAACTCGTTGGGCTGCTGGAGTGATAGGCTTTGAAGGTACACTCTCTCGAAAATTTTCAACGGATTCCCAACCAGTGCTCTAAGATAGCGGCGGAAAGTCTTTCTCATTTCCCGATCCACAACAGAAAGAAGGAACAACTTCTTTCCGACCCCAAAGTTTTTCAGGAACAGGAAGTAGCGCCCGTTAAGGAGATGATAAGCCATTTGGGTCATCTCCACACTTTTCTTCCCCATACACCCGTAATAACTGTCTTTTCCGCCAACGTGGATGGTTATCAGAAATTTAAAAGTTTCAGGCATAAGGGTTCCGTTCAAGTAGGCGCAGGGCTCATAATCAGATGAGTGTTTTTTAAGCACAGCGTACATCTCATCCGAAGACAGGCTGACCTCCTCCAGGTTGGAGGCGGTGTGCTGGAAGGCGCGGGCATCGATGAACTCTCCATTCACTTGGAATCGGATTCCGTCAACCAGTGGAATCCCCCTGTAGGCAACCAGCGAAATATGCTGGACCTTGTGGATGTTCTGCCTGGCCCAATCCAGGATATCAGGGAGAAACTTCAAACTCGACGGGAAAACCGTTATATTGTACCCGCACTGCACCCTGCCGAGCTGCCAGACGAGGTCTGCGAAATGCTGCCGGAGGTAATTCATTTCGGCCTCATTTTTTCCCACCCAACCGGGTCTTTTCTGACCACTGTCCACATGGAAGTGAAATTTAGCCAATCCGGCCTTTCTCAGCTCCCTCGCTAATTCCCAGGTCAGTTTCTTACCGTTGGTCAGGAGAACAGGTTTCAGCCGATGATGAGAAATAAATTCCACAACCTCAACGATTTCCGGATACAGGAGTGGTTCCCCGCCGGCGATGGCCATCCGGTCACAATTGGTGAGTTTCTGACAGAGGAGGATATCCTTTTTCACTTCGTCCAGTGGACGATGCCCCTCCAGATTGTGCCGGTAGCAACCAGGACAATGGAGGTCACACTGATCCGTGACCTCCACCCAACCGCCAGGATTGTCGGTTTTAGACCAGGGAAATCTGTACAGATTTTCTCTTGGAATACTCATCCCAACTCCTCCTGTTCTCTCTGTAAGCGAGCCTTCAGGCTCAAACGCCACAGTCCGAAGAAGACGAGGCCGTGAAGAACTCCTGTCAGGGCATCCACGAAGAAATGCTCCTTCATGGTCAGGGTGGTGATGGTGATCAGGACAGCCATTCCGGTCGAGATGGCTCTGACCCAAGTCGACCGAAATGAACTGAAAAGCAAACAGGCAGGAAGCACGGTCAGGGCCACATGCATGGAAGGCAAACAGGCATAAGGTTTCATGGAGATCAAGTTATGGATAAAAGTCTGGGCTCCATTCAGGTGATTTGGCCAGGGAGCTTTGCCGGGCACAGCCAGCTGGATAAAGGCTCCGGAGAGGATCATCCCGATGTAAGAATAGACAACCTTCCTGAACTCCCTATCCGACAATTTCCAAACAATAAGGGAGGCCCAAATAGTGATATAAACATCTCCTAAGTAATAGATGATCCAGGTCCAACCCACAAAAGGAATCCAACCGTCGACAAGCGTGTGGAACTTGACGAAAGCAGAGGGGGGACGCAGGCTGTTGAGGGCATTGACCGTATAATAGGCTCCACCGTGGAGGACAACGATCCCTAAGATGATGGGTAACCTTTTTAGTCTGGCAGTAGAGCAAACGGCCTTCATAGCCCTCATCTCCCCCCTCCCTCAATCATTTGGTTTGGGCACGACATGGACGGGAGCTCCAAAATGGATGTAATCATCCAGGCGGCAAGCCGATACCAGGCGCCCCTCCCAGTAGGTTTTGTTCGGACACCCATCGCAGGCGTCCTCCTCTCCTGTCGAAAGGATGTCTAAAGGCTGGAGAATGTTGATGGATTGGCTTGACAGTTTCCTGAAAAACCAGACAGGATTTTTCATCACAGATAAAAGGTAGTTTTTCGTGGTCTTTCTGAGCTCTGAGTCGAGAAGGCTCAACAAAAACAAAATTTTTGCTTTATTCTGGAGTGACGGCTTTGTGTATGCCAGGAATTTGCCCCGTGTCCAATGGGAGAAATTCTGGAGCAGCTCCATCGCCTCGGCTCCGAGATTTCCGAATGATTTTTTTGGATGCCCGATTCGGCATCCGAGCGTCCATTTCAAGGAGTGAGCAAGAGAGGTTCCTCCGAGGTAAGCGCACAGTTCGAAATCCGGCAAAACTTTTTTCACCTCATTGTAGATGTCGGTTGTCGTTAGATTTTCGTAGGAATTGTCAGAATAATAGGCCATCGGGGTCAAATCAACTTTATCTGCGCCGACATAATAGTCGAAGGGCCAATCAGGGCTCATCATCCGGACCGCGATCAGAGTCAGGATGTTTACTTGACGGATATTCTGGATGGCCCAGCGGACAATATCAGGCACGTATTCGAGCGTGTCAGGAAAGATTGTGGTGTTGAAGGCACAGACGAGTCCCCCCTCCCCCGACAGCAGGTCCGCATAAGCCTGTCGGAGCTCATTGAGCTCTTTTTCGTTCTTCCCTTGCCATCCGGGTCTTGACTGATGGCTATCCACGTGGAAGGTGAACCCGTACACCCCAGCCTTCTTTAAATCATGGACAAGAGGCGCATCCAATCCCACTCCGTTGGTGACGATGATGGGCTTGACCCTGGTCTCTTTGACCAATCCTGTGATTTCGACGATGTTGGGATGAGTCAAGGGTTCTCCTCCAGCGATGAGCATGGCATCGCAGCGTCTCAACCGAAGAAGAGTCCGGAGCCCTTTCTCTATCCGGAGTAAGGACTTATGGCTTTTTGGATCGTTCACGGCAAAACAGGCATCGCAGGTGATATTGCAGCACCGTGTCGGTTCCAGCCAAGTCATAGCGTTGTCAGCCATGGTCCAGGGGAGACGAAACAATTTGCTGACATCAATAGATGGAATTCCAGGATGGTTGACCTTATTTGGCTCTTTTGAGTGGTCTCTAGAATAGCTCATTTTTTTCCCTTTCACTGATAAATATACTCTCTCAGTCAGAAAAGTTGTCAGGGAGTTGTCAAGAATTTGTCAAGATTCTGTTAAGAGAAAAAAAATGGGAATGTCCCCTTTATTCTTGAAACTTATACCCAGACCAGGGGACGGTGATGAGATGACGAGGGTGGGAAGGATTAATCTCGATTTTCTTCCGGAGATTATGGATGAAAGTATCCACAGTCCGGGTTGTCGGAAACTTCTCATAGCCCCAAACCGCATTCAAGATTGTCTCCCGACTGACGACTTCTCCCTCGTGGTCAATCAAGAGCTCAAGCAGACTGTATTCTTTGGCCGTTAAGTGGATTTCCCTCTCTCCTTTGAGGGTGGTGCGCTTCTTGAAGTCGATCTTGATCTCCCCGAATGAATATTCAGCCGCCTTCTCACCGGCCGGGCTGGTGCGACGAAGAACGGCCTTGACTCTAGCGATAAGCTCTTTAATCCCAAAGGGTTTCAGGAGGTAGTCATCGGCACCGCATTCAAGACCTAAAACCCTATCAATCTCCTCCTTCTTCTGACCCGAGAGGATGATGACCGGAGTCTTGATGCCTTCGTCCCGGAGACTCTGGCAGACTTCCAAGCCATTCATGGTGGGAAGAACCCAGTCCAGCAGGATCACATCTGCCTTTTTCTCACGGGCCTGCTCGAAGCCTTCCTGTCCATCGTTCTCGGACATCACCTCGAAGTTTTCCAGCTCCAGAGCGGTGCGCAGGGTCTGAAGCAAAGCCTCGTCATCCTCGATAATGAGTATTTTTTTCATGCTTTTGGCAGAATCAAACTGAAGGTACTCCCCTCACCTGGTTGGCTCTTCACCCTGATCTTCCCGTGATGGGCATCTATGATGTGTTTGGTAATTTTTAATCCCAACCCGACGCCTTTGGGTCTATGCTGTCTGGCCTCGGGGTGACGGTAGAACTTCTCGAAAATCTTTTCCTGGTCACCCAAGGGAATGCCGATGCCCTTGTCTCTCACTCGGATTTCAATCTTATTCTTCAACTCGATAACCTCAACGTCGACCTCCTTTTTCCTGACTGAGTACTTTATAGCATTATCGATGAGGTTGATCAAGGCCTGTTTCAGAGCGTCCTCATCTCCTTTGATGTACAGAGGATCTTCAGGAAAAACGATCCGCAAGAGAAAGCCTTCTTTTTCAAGGGCATGATCGAAGAGCTTTGTCACTTCGTTAACCACCGATCGGAGCTCGATGTTTTGAAAATGGTATGTTTTCTCCTTCCGTTCAATCCTGCCGAAATCCAGGATATTGTGGAGGAGCCTTATCAGACGACTGCTCTCCCCCGCCACCAGTTTGATAATCTCTTCATGTTTGGTTCTATCCTTTATTTTTCCCTCTTGGAGGACTTCGGTCAGCCCGCGAATGGAGCTCATCGGAGTTCGGAGTTCATGGGAGAGAGTTGAAATGAATTCGGTTTTCAGACGGTTGAGCTCATCCAACTTCTCTTTTTCGGCTCTTTCGAGAATCACTTCTTCCTGAAGTCTCAATCTTTCCAGGTTTAGAATAAGTTCTCCGCTCATGGTCTGGATCAATTCAAGGTCATCGCGGCTGAATCTCTCTCCCGATTTTTTCTTGCCTAAAGATAAAAAGCCTGAATAAGACCCGGAGCGGAGAACAAAAGGAAGGACTATCTCTAAATGTATTTCTTTGAGCAATTCCTCGTAGGAAAAGTCAATATTCTTTTCTGTTCGGAGAGTCCCTCTCCGCGCCATGATTTTTCCTTCCCTTGCGGGTATCCTTGTCAACTGCTCAAGGTTTCTATCTGCTCCTGTCTGAATCTGGACTCGAGTTTTTTTAGCCCGCGTTGAATAGGTAAAAACACCGATGTGCTCCAAAGGAAGAGTCTGGCTCATTTTCATCAAAAAGAAATTGATCAGATGCTCCTGATTGATCATCCTTTGGGCTTTTTCATTGAAATTATGGATTGTCTTCCTGTAATCATAGCTCAGCCTGTAAAATGACTTATCGACAAAATCTTGGATCTTTTTCCGGGCCGGATGGAAAGCGGCAGCCGCTGCCACAGCCGCGACAGCATAAATAGCTGTATCACGAACTTGAATAAAGGTGGAAAGGAGATTCTGGAAGACGAACCCAAGGAAGATATAAAGGCTGACCGTGAATATGGTCAGGAATCCGTAGACCAAACTCCGGTGAATCAGGAGTTCGATGTTCATCAATTTGAATTTGATGATAGCCAGAGCAAAAGCCAGCGGGACGAAGATGAAAAAGAGACTGGACAGGTCTTCCGAGATAAGAGGA
>SMTZ1_10002278_pt1 | contig 27980 bp, 22 predicted proteins | sample DeeMarSWOR136_30_FD_25667 | JGI IMG/M metagenome (IMG submission 25667)
TATCCTTATGGGTACTATTATGGGTTTTATCCAAACTACTACTGGAGCTACCCCAGCTGGGGACACTATTATGCTTATCCCTGGTGGTGGGATAGATATTGGTGGGATTACGACGACGATGCCGAATATATTCCCGTAAGCGAAGAAAAGGCGGAAAGGAGAAGAGGTTTAGAACCTCCTTACGTTCCTGCGGGCGGAATCCCAGCATCCTTTATAAGCACACCCCCTTCAATAAGTGGGGATCAACCACTCCAGATAAGAGAGGAGGTAACGCCCCCACCGCCTAAAGAGCAAAAAAAGCAGGAGAAACCTGAAGACAAAAAAGCCGAAAGGCGAAGGAGATAATAGATATAACTTGACTGGCAGAACCTTGCTCCAATTGAGGTGATTTGTATGACCAGAAGATTGATTTCAATAATCGCAGTTGCCTTTTACTTTATACTTCTCTCTTCTTCCGCGGCTAACTCTCAGAGTTTGGGAGTGGTGGATGAAGCTACCGCAGGTAATTTCTTCGGAGTGGGAGCAAGAGCCATGGGGATGGGTGGAGCGCATATCGCCGTGGCCAATGACGCCACCGCTTTGTTCTACAACCCTGCCGGACTGGCGCGAGTAAAAAGAATCGAATTTTCCGGTGGACTCACGCATCAAAGACTAAGGAGCGAAACTGGATACCTCCACGGCATTCTCCCTGCAGTAGAGAGGCCGCAGATCACGTACACCGGCGGCCGAATCCAATCCAACACTCGTTTTGGTTCGGGGACACTCGTCTTCCCGGTTCCCACCTATCGAGGAAGTTTAGTCTTTGCCTTTGGAGTCAATCGTGTAAAAAGTTTTGATAAAACCATGAGTTTTACACGCACCGACGGCTCCTATGGTATCGAATCCGAATCGGGTGGAATTTATCTCTGGTCTTTTGGAGGAGCTATAGATATCTCTCCAAACGTCTCTGTAGGTGGTGCATTGAACTTCTGGAGTGGAAAGGACAATTATTCTTGGCTCTATGAAGCCTATTATAGCAACCTAGACACTCTTTATCGATATAAGTATGATGACACCATAAAAGACAGATATTCTGGGTTCAACCTTAAGCTGGGAGTTAGGGTCCAACCTAACAGATTCCTAATTGTAGGGGGTGTCATAGAATCCCCAGTTACTTACACCATCAGAGAAGACTGGACTCAAACCTCAGATATAGAATTCTATGAACCTTTTACAGACTCTTATTATGACTACGATTATGATAGCCCCGAATATAAAATCTCGCTACCTTTCTCATTGGGGGTTGGGATCGCTCTGAACTTCGATAATCTTCTATTGGCCGGTGATCTAAATTACACTGATTGGACTCAGATGGAGTACAAAAGATTATGGAATATGGCAGAAGCCAACCGAAATATCAAGGATAGCTATACCGATGTTCTCCGGTGGCATGTGGGAGCGGAGTATCTTTTTCCTGGAGTTGGAACCAGATTAAGAGCAGGGTATTACCAGAATTCACTTCCCTATAAATCCACGTGGATAAAAAAAGACAGAGATTATATCACTTTCGGGATCGGATTCTTAATAGATCAGGTGATGACCGTGGATTTGGCCTGGGTCCATGGAGGTTGGGAGTTGAATGATTTTGATATTGAGCTTGCTGAAAAATATACCACCAATCAGATCTTTTTGACCACGGCATATCATTTTTAACTTCGATTGCTTCGCCAATAATCCATTCTGAATCAGATACTGGAGTGTCCGCCTTCAGGCGGACCAATTCTCGCTACTGGCAGGTGTTGTCATTCCCAAGAATTTGTAGAGATTCTGCGTAGGACCCCGTTTTGGCGGGATTCTAACTATAAAGCGGACAGCCACAAGGGCTGTCCCTACATTGATCGTTTTCAACTGTTGAAGCTTTTGTTAGACCTTTTCAACAGGCCCTAAGGTTCGACTCTCCCATTTCTCCTGAGTCTCGGTTGACAAATCCTCTTCATTTGCTTTATTTAGGCTAAAGAAAGTTAAGCGATGTTCTTGCAGGTGCTTTCTTAGGATATGATCGAACTGTTGAAATTAAGCCTGGTTCTTTTCCTCCTGGTATTTCTGATCAAGAGGAAAATCCCGGTGGGGATTTCTCTTTTTTCTGGGGGAATTCTTGTGGGGTTTCTTTTTGGGATGCCAGCTCCTGTAATTCTGAGGCAAACTGTCTCTGCAGTTGTGGACGGGGAGACTTTACATCTTTTGAGTTTGGTGATCTTAATAGTGTTCTTCGGCAATCTGCTCAGATTGATCGAGAATCTGAGGGACCTTACAAGAGCCTTGGAGAATTTGGTAAAGAATACAAAAGCTGTGCTAATGATGCTTCCTGCAGTAATCGGGCTTTTGCCCATGCCGGGTGGGGCACTGCTGTCTGCTCCTATGGTGGAGGAGGTAGGAGCAAGAAGAGGTCTTTTGCCAGAGATAAAAACCGCCATGAACTATTGGTTCAGACATGTGTGGGAATATTGTTTTCCTTTATATCCCGGCATAATCCTTTCAGCCGCTCTTTTGGGAGCGGTGTTGTGGAGGATCGTAGCAGCGCAGGTGGTTTTGACTCTTGCCATGATTGGTTTGGGTGTTGCTTTCTGTACCAGCAAAGTGAAACTATCGGGCAGGGACACAAGTTTCGAAGATGAACCAAAAAAGCCATTTTTGCTTCTCGTCAAAAGCATCTGGCCGGTCATCTCAGTGGTGATGCTGAATCTATTTTTCAAAGTTGATCTGGTGATTGCACTGAGTTTGGTTATAGCGCTTCTGATTTTCTTAAGAAAAGTAAAACTAAAAGATGTCCTAAGAATTCTAAAACAAACGGTAACCTTTGATGTGGTGGCGTTGATTTTGGGAATAATGATCTTCAAAAACCTTCTTCAAACCTCAGGGGCGGTAGAAGTTATGCCAGAACAGATGATGCTTCTGGGTATTCCAAAGGTGGCAGTTACCGGAATTATCCCCTTGACCGTTGGTCTGCTGACCGGAGTAACCACCGCTTTCGTAGGAGTAAGCTATCCCATACTTTTGCCTTTCCTGGTCCCGGATCAGGTGGATTGGGGCTTGGTTATGCTCCTCTACGCCTGTGGATTTATGGGGGTGATGCTATCGCCAGTACACTTCTGCTTGATATTAACCAAGGATTACTTCAGGGCTGATCTGTTAAAGGTATATAAGTTGGTCCTTCCTCCTGCACTTCTTTTGATTTTATTTGCACTTCTTCTCGTCATTTTAGGATATCCCTGGGCATTAATAAAATAATCTCAGGTGGCAAAAATTTTCAAAAAACGCCTTGCAGCTTGCAGCGTAGACGTATAATAAGTGACGACATCGTTGCGCTGCGTGGCCAAACGAAATCTTGGTCAGCATCAATTGCGGTTTTCAAATCTTTGGAACATTTGGAAGCCTGGATTGTATACTCTTTTTGAAAAGGGAGAGAGATGACGCCCGGTGATCAGTTTGAATCAAGGTTAAATGGGCAGGTCTCCGATAAGGAGTTGATGGAGAAGGTGAATTCTGATGATACCTCCGCCTTCAGCATTCTGGTAGATCGGTATAAGGTGCGGCTTTTTAATCTGGTCTATCGCTTGCTCCAAAACAGAGAGGAAGCCGAGGACATCCTTCAGGAGACCTTTCTGAGAGTTTACAGGGAGAGAGAAAGTTATGATCCAGCATACGCTTTTTCCACCTGGATTTACACTATAACTTTAAATCTTTGTAGAAACGAATTGAAGAGAAGAAAGAAATTCAAGTTTTTTGGGATAGATTTGATCAAGAATAGTCGAGAACACACAACTCAAGAGGCAAAGAATTGTAACCCTTTAAGCTCGACATTGGAGAGAGCAATCCATTCTTTGCCGGTGAAATATCGCACGGTCTTCTTATTAAGGGATGTCAATCAGCTCTCTTATGACCACATCTCGCAGTCCTTAAGGATACCTATGGGAACTGTGAAGTCCAGGGTAAACAGAGCCCGGCTCATGCTGAGAGATAAACTCAAACCCAAAATGAAGGAGTATCATGAACTGTCGAAAAGCTCGCCGCTGCCTATTCAGCTACTTTAAGAATGAACTCTCGGAGGAGGAGAAAGCGGAAGTCAAGCTTCATCTGGAGGGTTGTCCCGAGTGTGCCCGGGAAGCTCTCGAGGTGGAGAGAATAGCTTCTCTGGTTGAGGAGAGTTTGGAAACTCTAACTCCATCACCCGATTTTAATCAAAAACTTTTGTCCCAAGTTCAAAGGCTTCCTTCAGAGGAAGTTAAGGAAATCAGAAGAACCCCCTTTTCTCTGACTCGAATTCTTGGTCTTGAGACCAAAATCAAATGGGCTTTTGCTGGCTCCTTTATAGTGATCATTTTGGCTTCGGTTCTTTGGCTTACTCACAAACGTGCCCCGATCAGACCAGAACCGATCTCCAGAGAAGGCCAAACGGCGGAAGATCTTCAGCTGGTCAACCAGGAGGAGAGGACCGATTCCTTGTATCGGGAGTTTCTTAGAAGATTGATGGAGGAGTCACAATTTAAACCCAAAACTTACGTAATAGAAAATCTTAAACTGGCGGGCAGTCGGGGAGTCGATGGGATGGAAAAACTTGAGGATATTCGTAGGAGGTTTATCATTGAAACTGCTGGCTATGGAGTTGACGAGAGAAGAATGAGAAGCAACTACGTACTTCCCGTGGTCTCAACTCAGAAAGCATCAGCAAAAGTAAACTATTAACGCAGAGTCCCTGTCCCCTCAGGGGAGAGGGTATGGGTGAGGGGAGATTGAGTAGAAGATGACAGACTTTCGTCCGTTTATATGATTAACGGTCTTTGAAGTTTGAGGTCTGTCAGTTTTTGAGAAAAATTCGAACTTCAAACTTACAAACTCACAAACTGGTTTCAAAAAGGAGTTAGAAGATGAGAATGAGATATTTGATTTTGTCCGTCACAGTAATGGCTTTTCTGTTTTTTGGGAACCCGATAGTGTCAGCTTTGGCCCAGCAAAAGGTATTATCCTCTCTGGAGGAGGACATCACCAGCCTGGTAGAGTCCATTAAGCCCTCTTTAGTGACCATCGAGACGGAAAGTCATAGCCTCTCTTTGAAAAAGGCAAAGCGGCTGGATGTTTCACCTACCCTTGTGGGGTCCGGAGTGATCTATACTCCGGATGGCTACATTCTTACCACCGCAAGTGTGGTTGGAGGCATGAAGAAATTCAAAGTGACTCTGCCCAATGGAAAGATCCTTGGAGGCGAGTTGGTGGGCACGGATGACCAATCCAACGTGGCAGTGCTCAAGGTGGAGATAAGCGACTTGCCACCTGCCAAATTCGGCAATTCCGATAAGGTGAGAGTTGGTTCGTGGCTCACGGTGGTGGGAAATTCCTTTGGACTTCCCAATGCAGTAGCACTGGGATTGGTCAATGGCTTAAGAGAGGATGGTTTTATCCAGATGAGCGCCAATGTCAGTCCCGGAAATAGCGGAGGGCCTGTATTAGATACCTATGGCAACGTGATCGCATTGGTCTCAGCCAAACTTTCAGAGCCTTCTTATATTAATGCTATTAGAATTCTCGAAGACGAATCGGGTAAAACGGTCTTCACTATCCCTCCTCGCCAAATAGAGTTGCCCTCGTCAGGAGTAAGCTTGGCCCTACCTATAAATAAAGTAAGGAGCATCGCCAATGATATCATTAAACATGGAAGCGTGGAGAGAGGCTATCTGGGAATCTATCCAGAGGATTTGGATGAGGAAATCATAGAAGAATATGATATCAAAAGGGGCATATTGGTAAGTGAGGTAGTGGAACATAGTCCGGCCGAAGATGCGGGTTTTATTGAAGATGACATCATACTTGAATTTGGGGGAGAAGAGGTTGACGATGTGAGTGAGCTTCGATACCTTATCTTGAATGCCAGACCGAAAGAGAAAGTCAGAATAGAGGTTCTGAGGGACGGCAAAAGAATGGAACTGACACCGGTTTTGGGAAAAGCAAAACCTCAATATGGATACTACCCAGATTATATGATACCACAAATACCAGAAGTCCCTGAGGCCGCAATTGAGATCCCGGAGATGGAGAAATGGAGTGAGAAAAGGGTTGAATCTTATGATCAGCTGAAACGGGAACTCAAAAGATTAGAGCAAGAGATGAGAAAACTTAGCCAGGAGTTGGAAAGACTTGCTCGAGAAAAGTCTAAAGAATAGTCAGAACCCTCCACCACGAATCAGCTGAGTCCAGAGGGTCAACCTTAGGTTTGGTAGCTCTCTATTTTACTAAGTTCACCTAAATAGACTGTTGAAAAAGTAACTTATACGCTTTAATCGGGAGAACAGATCATGGTAGGGATCCCGCCAACGGCTGGATGGCTGTCCACCTTTGAGTCAGCACAGGGACAAGCCCTGTCCCTACGCGAAACTTCTCCACAACAGGACTTTTTCAACACGTCCTGAAGGCGAACACTCCCAATTCGGCTCCCCTTTGCTTCCGTTAGATGTTATCATCCAACGAAAATTGTGAAAACGATAATATAAAAGCTCCATAAGAAAACCTGCCTGAAAGCAGATATTTTGTAGTTTCACAGCCTCTTCCGTTTAATCGGTTGACTCCACTTTTTCCCCTTGACCCGCTGAATCTTATTTCATATTATCGTATAAAATAAGGAATTCGGGATAGAGATGAACTTAGAACCTATAGGTTATAAAATCTAAGCTCTTTACGTCTGAGCGATGAAGAAAAGACATAAAATTCCATTAATTTTGATTTCCTTCTTGGCCTTGGCATGCCTCATTTTCTGGGTCATTTTGACACAGACGAAGTTTCTTGAGAGTCAGGTCAATCGATCTCTTAGGGTATTTCTGGAAACTCGCTATCCTATCAGAGTTACGGTGGGAGACATAAGCGGCTCATTTTGGAAAAATGCAGTGATCAAAGACATAACCGTCGATTTTACTCAAGAAGGTGAAGAATACAGGATGGCCACTATTCCCCATCTAAGGGTAGATTATAGAATTTCCAATCTGTGGAGAAAGAAATGGATTTTAGATTCTTTAAGGATTGATCGTCCTCAATTCGCAATCAAAAGGACAAAAGAGGGTCAACTTCTTATTCCCCTGCCCAAAGGGGAAGGAGTAATTTCGAAGACCGGTTTGTTCAACTTTAAAGTGGGCAATTTCAAAATAGAGAAGGGTTCTTTAAAATATCTCACCGACGAAGGCCGAACTGTTTTGGACAGTTTGAATTTCGAACTTTCTCTATCCAAAGATGGAGAGGGTACCAAGATAGAGGTTTTGCAGGGCAGGTTTATCTGTCCCCAAAAGGAATTTTTGATGAGAAACTTGGAAGGCTCTTTTGCGACTAAAAAGGACACTTTATTCATTCATGGCTTAAAAATTCAAACGGGCAACTCAAAAGTTGAGATATCGGGAGACATTCGTGATATCAAAAATCCTCAATTCTCCTTTTCAGTTAAAACAGACCCGATTAACTTAGAGGAGATAAGGAAACTGACCGGAGTTAAGTTGGAAGGCCGGTTGGAGGTTGAAGGAACCTGTATAGGAGATTTCAAGAGATTTGAAGGAAAAGCAACCCTGGATGGGAAATTCTTTGAAAGGGAATTTGACCGAGTTAAGTTAAGTTATATTTACCAAAATAAGAGACTTTTGTTCCCCAGTTTGAGTGGCAAAATCTTCGACTCACCTTTAAATGGAAAAGGGGAGATTGATTTTGGCAAAAGACCCGAAGAATACAGGTTTGCGGGAAAGATAACTAACCTGGACTTGGATAACGTAGTCTTTAATTCCTTCCCTACCGATTTGACCGGGGATGTCTCCATGACCGGGAACTCCTTTTCGGAAAAGGATCTAATCATGAGTATGGAGGTCAATCTGGTGACCGGACGACTTGACCAATATTCCTTCACTGCGGTCAAAGGAAGCCTGACTGTGACTTCTTCCGCAATCGCCTTCCATAAAGGTTTTCAAATGGACTATAAGAATACTCAGGTTATCCTAAAAGGTGACTTGCAATATGAGGGAGAAGTCGATATGGATGCGGATGTTAATTTCGGAGATCTAAGAGATTTCGAAAATCAGATATTCATAAAACAGATGGCGGGGAGAGGAAAGGCGAATTTAATTGTCAGCGGAGCAACTTCGGATTTTGATGTGCAGGGAAGATTCACTTCGGACTCATGTTTCATTTATCAGTTTTTTAGCCCTGAGGTGAAAACTGAATTTGAGGTAGTAAATTTTTTAAGCAGAAGAATAGGCACTTTTGACCTTTCCTTTTTTGATGGATTCGCTTGGGGCATTTCCTACGATAGTCTGGTCTCCAAGATAGAGATAGATGGCGATTTTGCCAGGATAGACTCGAGCTTGTTTGCAAACCAATATATGAATCTGGCTTTCTGGGGAGATTTGGATTTTTCACAGACCCCTCAATCCTTGAGGTTGGATAAGATAGTCATAGATTACAGAGGGAATTGTCTCGAGTCATTTTCGCCCGTACAAATCAGCATAGACACTCAAGAGGTTAGGATCAGGAGAGCAGTTCTTTCCTCAGAAGAAGGGAAAATTGAGGTTTCAGGCCTAATCGACTATGAAGAGAGGATGAATCTCTCTTTGAACTTTTCTGACGTTGATATGGCTTCTTGGTTTAATCTTTTGACTGAAAAGAAGATCGAAGGTCGACTCTCCCTGCAGGGAAAAGTGAGCGGTAACTTTATCCAACCACAATTTGAACTGAATGGCAAAATTGTCGATCTGAAATTCGAGGGAATGAACTTGGGAGAGTTAAAAACGATTTTATCTTACGAAGATAAGGGTTTGGAATTTAAACAATTCGACATAACCAGCCCAGAGGGTACCTACACTTTGAATGGAGTAATACCCATCGATTTATCCTTCTCTTCCGTTGAAAAAAGATTTTTAGAGAAGCCTCAGAATTTGAGTTTTAAAGCCAGGGGGAAAAGATTGGATCTGGTTCGTCTTCTCATTCCGGAGATAGAATATCTAAAAGGACCGTTTGAAGGTGATTTGAAGATATCTGGAGATTTCTTACGTCCTCAATTTGATGGCAAATTGAATTTGAAAGATGGGACATTAAAGTTTGTCCAGCTCTCGGATCCGGTGAATGAATTAGTGGTAGAGATGAGAATGGAAAATGCAAATTTCTTCCTGGATAACGTGAGTGGAATTATGGAGCATGAGGAAAAACAGGGGGGTAACTTCCTCAAAGACCTGTGGGGATTTTTTTCTCCCAAACGAAAGATAAGAGGAGAGATAAACGGTTTCGGCAGGATAAGCATAGAGGATGTTGATCAGCCAGACTATGAGCTTTATTTCGTCGGGCAGGATATTCCCATAAATTATGAATATGCTGATCTTTCGGCTGTAGCCGATGTAAATGTGGAGATTACCGGAAAGGTTCCTCCTTTGGTTTCCGCAGAAATACTTCTCTCTCAACTTTATTATCGGGAGCCCTTTGCCTCTTCTGGAGCTTCAGCATCTTTGACCCCCAATTCGGGTGAGGAGAATTTATGGGATTGGAATTTGGATGTCTCCGCAGTCAACAATTGCTGGGTTATCAATGACGATGTGAACTTGGAGTTCAAAGGAGATGTGTTGGTGGTGAGGGAAAATGGGGAGCTGAGGATTCTGGGAAATCTGGTGACGATCCGCGGCAAATATTTTCTTTATGGAACCAAGTTCAAAATCGATGAAGGGTCGTTTCTCTTTGATAATATAGAAAAAATCGATCCTAAAATCGATTTTTTGGTTTCCACCAACCTGAGGGGAGGAACATCCACGAGTTCAAAAGGTTTGGGTATTTTAAGCACGGAATCGACTGACCAGATCGAGCTTTCCATCAAAGGAACCATCTCAGCACCTGAGGTGGAGCCTGCTTCCGACTCCCCCTATTCTAAGGAGGATATAGTTGAGCTTTTAACCTTCCAGCAAGGTTTCGCTGCAGTTGATACTGAGGGGGTAGGAACTTTATTCCAAGAGAGGGTAGTAAAAAGTTTGGGAGGTGCTTACGGTAGCAGATTTCTTGAGAATATAGCTGGAAGATCGTTGGGGGTGGAGACTTTTGAGATCGTTCCTGCCTGGAGCGAGAAATTCACTCTATTGGATGCAGAGATAACCGTGGGAAAATACATCTCCGACAAAATCTATCTCCGCTATACCCGCCGCCTCTCCCAGTCAAGCGGGCAGGAGACAGGAGTGGAATATAGACTAAACAAACATCTTCTTTTGGAAGGACGCAAAGACAAATTCGGGCTTTTCCATTTGGGCTTAAACTTAAATTGGGAATACTAAAATTTCGATTAGGGTAGATTCTATTCGGCTTTTTCGAAATCGAGTTGAAGTTGAACGCTCCAATTTTCGATCACATGGGGAATAGAAAATATGCGATGAAAGGTCATTTCATCCACATAATTTTCCCTCTCGCCTTCATTGCTTTTCAATCTGTTATTTTCCCTTCCCGAGCTTTAGGCTATGATCCTGCCAAAGGCGGGATTATTGACAAAATTGAAGTCCAGGGCAATCGCTTCTTTTCTACGGGTAAGATAAAAGATCAAATGAGGCTCAAGGAGAACAGATGGTTCAATATGTTCAAGAAGAGAAGATTCAACCTGAAAAAAGCCGAAATGGATCAATTCGCCATCGATTCTTTATATCATGTGAACGGATTCTTGGAAGCGGAGTCCAAAATCGAAGGAGTGGAAAAGGAGAACAGCCGAGTTATAGTGAGGGTGATCATAAAGGAAGGGATTCAGACCAAAATTAGTAAGATATCCCTCAGCGGTGGGTTGGCTGAATTTGAAGGAAAAGTCAGAAAGGAGATGAAAGTCTTAAAAGCAGGAGATCCCTTAAATAGGGTGAAACTCAATGAGGTCGCCTTTGACATCAAGACCGTGTATGCGAATAATGGTTACCCTTACGCTGATATTCAGACTTTGATCACCATGAGCAAAGATAAAAGACAAGCAGAGGTGATCTTCAATGTAAGTGAAGATAAAAAGGTGTTTTTCGGAGAGGTATCTTGCAAGGGTTTGAAGCGGACCAAAGAAAACGTGGCCAAAAGGGAGCTGACCATAAAAAAGGGAGAAGTATATTCCCGGGCGAAGATCATCGACAGTGAGCAGAGGGTCTTCTCCACCGAACTTTTCAATTACATCAGTTTAGATGCTAAGGATCCAGAGATAAAACCACAAAATCCGGATTTCATTTTGAAGTTAGTTGAGAAGAAGCCAAACTATATTGGAGTCAAAGCGGAACTGGCCCAGAATCGTCCCCAAACTCCCGATCAGCAGGAATATCTGACGGTCGATTTCACTGGTAAATGGGGAAACAGAAATTTAGCGGGAACTTCCAGAAAGATAGGATTCTCTGCCTATCACAGCTACAAGATTATCCCCAAAATAGAGAGGCTTTCCAATCGATTCGCCGTCGGATATGTAGAACCCTGGTTTTTGGGGACGCGAACCGTTTTGAACTTAGACTTCTATTATGAGCCAGGGGTCAAAAGCGCCGTGCAGCCGTATCGCATCGAGTCGTTTGGAGGAAATATCAACTTCAGCCGGGAATTCAAAAGCTATACCAAAATATGGCTCACCCACAGCTATCAGCAAGTAAATATTTACAACATACCTCCAGAGGAACTGGAAAGCTACAAAGAGGAACAGGGGATAAACATCCGCCGCAAGATAATTCTTTCCGGAGAAAGAGATAGTCGAGACAATATCTTTATCCCCTTAAAAGGTTCTTTTAGCCAAGTGCACACAGAATACGTAGGAGGATTTTTGGGAGGAGATAACAATTTTTATAAACTCATTCTTTCCTGGTCCAAATATAATCGTCTGACCAAACGAAATATCATAAACGTTCTTGCCACTCGATTGAAATTCGGCTATATGGATGGACTTAGCCGCAAGGACCGTGTCCCCACATTCGATCGATTCTATATGGGCGGTGCATCGACAATGCGGGGTTATAAGGAAAATAGCATGGGTCCAAAGGACGAAGGTGGTGACGCCACCGGAGGCAAGATTATGTTGTTGGGGAACCTCGAGTATCGCAGAGCCCTTTTCTGGAAATTCGGTTATACCGTCTTTGTGGATGCAGGGAATATCTGGTTTAGAACCAAGCACGTGAATTTTAAGGAGATAAAAGTGACATCCGGAATCGGAATTCAATTTTTCACACCGGTTGGCCCTCTGAGGATAGATTACGGCAGACAACTTCCCATCAAAGAGAGCCCAGATACGGGAAGGTTTCATTTGAGCATCCTGTATGCATTTTAAATATAGAGCCAAAAGCCAAGACCAAAACCTAACTTAAATTAGGTTCTGGTTTCCAAAAAAGGAAAAAAATAATGGCAAAACCAATAATCGGAATCACCTGCTCCATGGACTATGACAATAAAAAAAGAAAATATCCAACCGCTTATGCCTTCGATTATCTGAAAAGAAGCTATTATGAGGCGGTGGAAAGATCTGGCGGAGTTCCTTTAGCCCTGCCAAATACAAAAAAGTTGAATTTGATGGATGAAATGTTAAAAGTAATGGATGGATTGCTCATAACCGGAGGGGGAGATGTCGATCCCCAATTTTATAAGGAAAAAAAGAAGGCAAAGAAGCTGTGGCTGACCAAGGAGAGAGACCTTTTTGAAATGGCTTTGGTGAGAAAAGCAAGAAGAAAAAAAATTCCCATCTTAGCCATATGTCGGGGCATGCAACTGGTGAATGTTGCCTTCGGCGGCACTCTTTACCAGGACTTTTCTTTTGAGAAAAAGTTTCTTGACCATACTCTGGAGGGCTCACTTCTTTATCATAAAAAGCATCCTGTAGTTATTAAAGAGAAAACTAAACTGTCTGCTATAGTTAGGAAAAAGAAGATAGACGTAAACACCAGCCATCATCAGATGGTTAAAAAAATAGCGCCCGGATTTATCGCAAGTTCTTGGTCTGAAAAAGATGAAGTCATCGAGGGAATCGAAACAAAGGATGATAAATATCTTATTTGCGTCCAATGGCATCCGGAGCTGACGAAAGATAAAAGCTCCAGGCTTTTGTTTGATTCATTGATAGCAGCCGCAAATAAGCGACAATCCAAGAGATGGGAAGCTAAAGCTTTCCGCTACATTTCACGTCATGGAAATTGGTAGCCGCAGGCTTCAGCCTGCGAGGTCGGGCTTACGCAACCTAAAGGTTGCGGCTACCGCTTCAAAAATTGCTTTTGTAAAACTCCTGGTATCATAGCACAATCAGGTGGCCTATGAACAAAAAGCAAACTCTGGCAAAAGTCAATTTATACCTTATAGCAGATAAGAAAATCTGTGGAGATAGAAATATCGAAGACGTGGTCATCCAAGCCATCGAGGGCGGGGCACAAATGATTCAATATAGAGACAAGGAATCGAGCGACAGGGAGTTTCTTGAACTCGCCTCAGTGCTTCAAAATATCTGCGAAAGAAGAAAAATACCGTTTATCGTAAATGATCGGGTCGATATTGCCGCTTATCTCAAAGTTGACGGAGTCCATCTGGGTCAAGATGATTTGCCTCCAGGAATTGCCCGAAAGATTTTAGGTTCGAGCAAAATAATCGGAATATCTGCCCAAAACATAGAACGGGCCAAAGAGGCAGAAAAACATGGGGCAGATTATGTGGGCATCGGTCCAATATTCGATACCGCCACGAAAAAAATAAAAAAGCCTATCGGCTTAGAAATAATAAAGCAGGCAGGAGAATCCCTGAAAATCCCCTTTTTCCCCATTGGCGGAATCAATCTGGAAAACCTTGGTCAAGTTATCGAGGCTGGCTCAAAAAGAATAGCAGTTGGCTCCGCAGTGATCTGTGCAGCTAACGTAAAAACTGCCACACAGAATCTTTTAAAGAAAATCCAGCACCTAAGTTAATTCAAAATTCCGGATTCAAGATTTTGAATCTTGAACTTTGAATTTTGAATGTTTAATTTTTTAAATCTTGACAAATTTAGTAAACATTATTATTTTTTTATCGTAATTGTATAGTAAAGAGAGGCGAGAAGATGAACATATCCACCAGAGGCAGATACGGATTGAGGGCACTCTTGGAGATTGCCATCCAACCTAAGGGAAGACCGTTAGCTATCAGGGATATATCTAAGAAGCAGCAGATGTCGGTTACTTACTTGGAGCAGATTCTTCACAAGCTGAAGAACGCAGGAATTGTGAGGAGCGTAAGGGGTGCAAAGGGTGGATATGTCTTAGCCAGAGAAGGAGATAAAATAACGGTAAGCCAGATCATTAACGCCTTGGACGGGCCAATTTCGATCGCCTATTGTGACACACCTGAGCTCAGGGAAAAAAGCTGTGTGGGGCCTGAAGCTTGCGTCTCCCGCATTTTATGGAAAAAATTGGAGGATTTAATAGATGACGCCCTTTCCAGCGTGACTTTAGCGGATCTACAAAAGGATGCTTCAGGCTTAAAAGCGATAAGGAGGAAATTTGTATGAATGATTCGCAAATGAGAAGGGTATATCTGGATCATAATGCCACCACCCCGGTTCATCCGGAGGTTCTGGGGGCGATGCTGCCATACTACAAAGAGAAATTCGGCAATGCCTCCAGCATCCATGGTTTCGGGAAGGAAATCAAGGTGGCATTGGAGGAGTCGAGAGAGAAGGTGGCGAAGTCGATCAATGCTACGTCTAATGAGATTTATTTCACCGGTGGCGGGACTGAATCGGATAACCTGGCCATTAAAGGGACCGCCTTTGCCAACAGAAAAAAGGGAAAACATATAATCACTTCCAAGATCGAACATCATGCCATTCTGGAAAGCTGTAAATTTCTGGAGAAAGAGGGATTTGAGATTGCGTATCTGCCCGTAGATAAATCTGGTTTTGTGGACCCGGATGATTTAAAGAAAGCTTTGCGAAAAGATACCATCCTGGTTTCCATAATGTATGCGAACAATGAGGTCGGCACCATTGAACCAGTTGAAGAGCTTGCAAAAATTGCCAAGGATAATGGCGTTTATTTTCATACCGACGCAGTTCAAGCTATGGGAAAAATTCCTGCGGATGTGCAGAAGTTAAACGTGGATATGCTTTCTGTGTCTGGTCACAAGATCTACGGTCCCAAGGGGGTGGGGGCAATCTATATAAGAAAGGGGACTCGGATAATTCCCTGGTCACACGGCGGTAGTCACGAAAGATCAAGAAGGGCAGGCACCGAAAACGTCCCGGGCATCGTGGGGTTGGCTAAAGCTTTAGAAATTGTCCATAAAGAGATGGAAGAACAATCCAAGCATCTGAGGAATCTTACGGAAACATTTTATCGGAAATTGACTCAAGCGATTCCCGATGTATTTTTGAATGGGCATTTAGAAAAAAGAATTCCCAATACTTTAAGTTTATCATTTAAGGCAGTCGAAGGAGAATCCATAATCTTGAGTTTGGATCTAAAAGGGGTAGCAGTGTCAACCGGGTCAGCCTGCGCCTCAGGAAGTTTGGAACCATCCCATGTTCTTTCTGCCATGGGAATAGCTCCGGAGCTTGCTCAGGCTGCCATCAGGTTCAGCTTTGGCAGGGATAACACCATGGAGGATGTAGATTATGTGGTCAAGATTTTGCCTGAGATAGTGAGTAGGCTAAGGTCTATGTCACCTCTTTATGCGAATAAGTAAATGAGTTTGTCAGTTTGTTCGTTTGGAGTTTGAGTTTCTTTTTACAACCTAACAAACTTCAAACCCCAAACTGATTTTAAGTGCGTAGCCAAGCCTTCATGGCTTGGGAATGAAATCATTTGAGAAAAGGAATTTAAGATGTATTCAGCAAAGGTAATGGATCACTTTCAGAATCCCCGTAACGTGGGGCAGATCGAAAATCCTGACGGGGTGGGGCATGTTGGAAATCCGGTATGCGGGGATATAATGGAGCTCTATATTAAGGTCGAAGATAATCACATCATAGAGGCGAAATTCAAAACTTTCGGCTGTGGGGCAGCTATCGCCACCTCCAGCATGATCACCGAACTGGTTAAAGGCAAGAGCTTAGAGGATGCAGAAAAAATTTCTAAGAGGACAGTGGCTGAGGCGCTGGATGGTTTACCCCCAAACAAGATGCACTGCTCCAATCTGGCCGCTGATGCTTTACAAAAAGCCATAGAAGATTACAGGAGCAGAAAGAAAAATATTTAATGGATAGGCAAAAAAAGAATAGACCGCTGGCAGTGGTGGCCATGAGTGGCGGGGTGGACAGCTCGCTGGCGGCTTTTTTGTTGAAAGAACAAGGCTATCAGGTAGTGGGAATCTCAATGAAGCTCTGGGATTTCAAAGAGGTGGGAGGGGATCCTCACCCAGACGGCAGATGTTGCTCCGTAGAAGCTTTGAATGATGCCCGGGCAATTTGCGAAAAGATGGGAATACCACACTACGTGATTGATTTTAAAGATGATTTCAAAAAGACAGTTATCTTAAACTTCGTGGAAGAATATGAAAAAGGTCGGACGCCGAATCCTTGCATAGTATGCAATACGGAGATCAAATGGCGGTGTCTATGGGAGAAAGCCAAGGCTCTGGGAGCAGAGTTTCTTGCAACAGGTCATTATGCTCGAATCAAATATGATGAAAAGGCCAAAAAGTTTTTGCTTCGGAAAGGAGTTGATCCCACTCGGGATCAGTCCTATGCCCTTTGGGGGCTTTCCCAGGAGAACTTGTCCAGAACCATATTCCCCTTAGGAGAGCTTACTAAAAGAGAGGTCAGAGCAAAAGCAAAAGAACACAAGTTGAAGGTGGCAGAAAAGATGGAAAGTCAGGAGATCTGCTTTGTGGCTGATGACGATTACCCCAGATTCATAAAAGAATGGCTTGATAAACAGGGCCAAGGGCTTGCCCTGAGCGAAGTCGAAGGGCTTGTCCTGAGCGAAGTCGAAGGGTCAAGGGCCTGCCCTGAGCGGAGTCGAAGGGCCAGGGGACAAGGAGGAAAGATTCGGCGAGGCCCCATATTCAACTTGAAAGGAGAAAAAATTGGTGAGCATAAGGGGATTCCTTTCTATACTATAGGACAAAGGCGCGGGCTTTCCATCGCTTTGGGGAAACCCTTGTACGTGATTAGAATTGAGCCAGATAAAAATGCTATATATGTGGGCGAAGACAATGACCTGTTCAGGTCGACTTTTACCGTTTCCCATTTAAACTGGATAGCTTTTGATGATTTGGAAAAAGAGAGAGAATGTAGGATAAAGATCAGGTATCAACACCAACCGCAGGAAGGAAGAATTTCCTCGTTGACAAAAAATGAGGTTATGGTTAAATTCAAAAAATCTGAACGAGCGATAACTCCGGGACAGTCTGCGGTATTTTATCAAGATGATGTGGTCTTGGGAGGTGGAATAATAAACAGAGTGGTCAATGATTGGTCAGCGGATTAAGCGGATGAAGCTTACCATCAAGGAGGCTTTGTGAAATCGAAAAAAGGTCTAAAGATACTGATAGGCATTGTTGTAGCAATCGTTGTTCTGCTGGTTCTGGTCTCTGTGGTGGCAAAGATCATCTTTACCAAGGAGAAGCTCTTATCTTTGTTAGTGCCGAGAATCGAGAAGGCTCTGGATAGAGAAGTGAAGATAGAGGATATTTCCGTCTCCATCTGGGGTGGCTTAGGGGTAGATGTAAAAGGGATGAGGATTCTTAACCCTTCCGGTTTCACCCAAGAGGAACTTTTCAAATTTGACCAGCTTTTGGTGCGGGTGAAGTTTTGGCCACTTCTTCGGAAAAGAGTCGAGGTCAAAAAGCTTATCCTGAAAAGTCCTATGATTAATTTAGAGAAAAACAAAGAAGGTGTCTCCAACTTCGGTGATCTGTTGGCAGGAGAAGGTGGTTTTGTCCTGCCGGCTGCCTTTGACCAGATGGAGATAAAAGATGGTAAAATCCTTTATCTGGATGATCGGGATAAAAAAAGGATCGTCTTAGATGGATTCGAGGAGACAGCAAAGCTTTCTTTAGATGAAAGAGTGGAGAATGTGAGAGCAACAGGTAAAATCTCCGTAGATCAGATTGAATTGGATTTGCCTGAATATAAAGGAAAACTTCCACCACTTACCTTCTCGTTGGAACATGATCTAAATATGAATGTGCCTGGAGATTCTTTAATTATAAATTTGCTGACAATGAGGATCGCAAAAGTCTCTCTGGACTTGCAAGGCAAAGTTGATAAAGTAAGTACGATTCCGCAGATGAATTTAAAAGTATCATCTGATGAAATACTTTTGGAGGATGTTTTAGCTTCCTTACCCAGGGAGGAATCTTCACCCTTGGATCAACTCAAAACCTCAGGAAAGATAAAAGTTGAGGCATCTTTGGAAGGAGAGATGAGGGAAGCCACCATACCGGAAATACAGGGGAAGTTTTTGTTTAAGGATGTTAAGATAGATTTTACTCAGGTACCTCAATCTTTTGAAATGCCATATGGAGAGATCAATTTCAACAATAGAAGCGCGAGTATCTTTTCAACTGGAGCGAAATTGGGCAAAGCGCCTTTGGAAATTAAGGCAGTGCTGGAGAATTTTAAAGACCCTCATCTAAATTCTGAATTGAAGATGAAGTTTGATTTAGCGCTTTTAGGCGAGTTTAAGAAAATGCCCCCAGGAACTAATCTAAAGGGAGAAACGGAAATCGATGCAAAAGCATATGGCAGAATCAAAAAACTACCAGAGATGAATTTATCCGGCACTGTCAATCTAAGAGATGTCGAAGCTGCCACTCCAGCTTTAGGAGTTCCCGTGAAGAAATTGAATGGGAATTTGTCCTTCAAAGGCGACGACGTGAATATCACCAAATTGTCTTTGTCTTTGGGGGAATCCTCATTTGGTCTGCAAGGCAGATTTTATCAAGCTATTCCCTACTTTTTGTTCAAGGGTGAAGAAAAGCCAGTTTTGAATTTCAGCCTTAATTCACCCTTCATGGATTTGGATAAGATATTTCCTGCTGGCAGAGAAACCAAGGCTGAAGAAAGAGCAGCTGCTTCAGATACCGTACTGCTGCCAGACATCAAGGTTAAGGGGCAACTTTCTATTGACCGGCTTGTCTTTAGAAAAGTCGAATTCACTAATCTCTCTGGCAGTTTGGATGTTACTGACGGAATTCTAAAGATAGAGAATGTCGCCTCCCACGTTTACACCGGCACCGTGGGAGGAAAAGTCCGCTGCGATCTGAATGATATTAACCACCTGAAGTTTAACCTGGATTTCAGCGCCAGTCAGATCGAGGCTAACGACTTTCTGTCAAGATTCACCGCTATCCACGATCATCTGTTTGGAAAACTGAATCTCACTGCCTCTTTTTCTGGAAAGGGAAATAAAGTGGAGGATATTCAGAAGTCGCTTACCGCTTCTGGAACAGCGCTTTTAAATACACTCGCCTCTTACTTGAAACTCAAAACTTTCAAAGAAGAACAAATAAGGACTTTACGAAACTCTTTCAAGATACAAAATGGAAGAGTCTGGTTTGACCATTTAACTGCTTCCGCAAAAAGCGGCGATTTTGAACTCTCCGGATTCGTGGGACTGGATGGCTCTTTGGATTATAAATTAACCGCGGTCCTTTCTTCGGAGCTTTCCTCCAGCTTTGATGCTTTAGGCGATCTCTCAGCTTATCTGAAAAATGATCAGGGAAGGGTAGTCTTGGATATTAATGTAAGAGGGACTGCCAAGAATCCAGAGTTTTCTTTAGACACTTCCAAGGCTGAGGAGAGGTTCAAAAAACGAATGACGCAAAAACTTAAACAAGAAGGGGAGAAGGTGACGGAGGAGTTAAAGAAAAAGGGGGAGGATTTATTGAAAGATCTTTTTAAAAAGAAGTAGAAAGAATAGGGAGATGTCAACGGATTAAACGGATCGAGCAGAAGATAATTCGTGAGAAAAAAGAAACAAGGGCCAAAAGAATTCCAAAATAGACATAGATTTTCCATAGCGAGTGTAGCCCGACCGCGCTGTGAATTCTCTCTTTTAACAGTAGCCCCAAAAAAGACTTTTGAATGAATGGATCAGTTGAAAAAAATTGTCACGATTTCAATCTGTTTATTTTTATGTGTAAATATTTCATTTGCCGGGCCCACCGTAAGTACCCCTCATTTTAATATCCACGCTCACGACCAGAACCTTGCCAAGGAGGTAAACATATACCTGGAATCCTCATACCGAGAGATTTCGTCCTTTCTGGGTGATACTTTGACCGATGTGGTTAGCGTCTACGTAGTGGATAGCGATGAGGAGTTCAGGTCAATGGTAGGTGGGGGTTTTCCAGATTGGGGCATCGGCTGTGCCATCCCCAGCCGCAATGTGATAGTTTTGAAATCTCCTCTTCATTTTAACTATCATCGTCCCCTATCAGAGCTGGTTGCCCACGAATTGGCTCACATCTTTTTGGGAAATCTGGCTAAGGGAGCCTCACTCCCAAGATGGTTGGATGAGGGATTCGCCATGCACCAGTCTAAGGAATGGGAGATCGGACAGGATATTAGGGTAGCTCGCGCAGTCCTGACCGGTTCGCTCCTGAAATTATCTGAGATAGAATCGGTAAACGCTTTTCGTGAAAAAAAAGCCCAGCTGGCTTATACCGAAAGCTTCTTGGCTGTCTCCTATCTTGCCTACGAATATGGCGAGGATGTGATAAGAGAATTGGTTGATCATTTAGCTTCCGGCACCAGCATAGATTTGGCATTCTTGAAGACGATCGGCTCAAATTATCTTACCTTTCAGATGGAGTTTGAGTCATATATAAAAAGCAAATACAACTGGATCAGCTTTCTTGGTGACACCTTTCTTTTATGGGTGGGGCTTGCCTTTCTGATTATATTGTTTTATCTTGCCAAAAAACGCCATACTAAGAAGGTCCTTAAGAAATGGGAATTGGAGGAACGGGGAATAAAAGGAATACCTAAAGGAGAGACCTTGGATGACTACTCCGAAGACAAAGCACAAAGTTGAATATTGGATCACCTACCTTTTGGGCACGATATTGAGAATTCTTCCTTACGGATTGGCTTTATCTTTTGGATCCTTTTTGGGCTTTTTGGCCTTCGATGTATTCAGAGTGAGACGAAAGGTCACTCTTATTAATCTGAAAAATTCCTTGGGTGGTCAAAAAAACATTAAGGAATTGAAGAAGATTGGACGAAGCGCTTATAGGAACATAGGAAAATCTTTGGTGGAATACTCTTTATTCCCTTCTCTAAATAAGGAAAGAATCTCGAGAATGGTGGAATTTGAAGGGACGGAGAATTTCGATGAGGCTTTAAGGGGAGGAAAGGGGGCAATTGTGGTAGCAGGTCATTTCGGTAGCTGGGAATTGATGGGAGCAGCCACCTGCCAGAAGGGGTATCCTGTAGATTTTTTAGTGGGGGAACAACATAACATTTTAGTGGATAATTTGATGAACGATTACAGAAAATCCGTGGGGATCGGCATCATCAAAATGGGAGCAGCGGCAAAGGGAGTGATCAAAGCTTTAAAGAATAATCGGTTCGTTGCCATGCTGTCTGATCAGGATGCGGGAAATGATGGCACTATTGTCGACTTTTTTAATCGACCGGCTTCAACTCCTAAAGGTCCGGCTGCCTTTGCCCTAAGGATGAATGCACCAATCATCTTAGGATTCATAATAAGAGGAAACAGCCGAAGACAGAAGATTATTATAGAGAAACCACTATTTATGGAGAAGGGCAAGAATAAAGAAGACGACATCCGAAATCTGACTCAGGCTTATACCACCGTGCTCGAGGAGTATGTGCGCCGATATCCGGATCATTGGTTCTGGCCACATCGCCGCTGGAAAAGCACCACCGACGAGTATTGAAATAGCTGTCAACGGATTGAGCGGATAAAACGGATCTCGAGGAGAATGACTGGAGTGTCTGCCTTCAGGCAGACCATTTTCGTACGCTTTGTATAAAAGTCACTATAACGAGCTGTCAGATCCCTCGATCTGACAGCGAGGATATAGTTATGGGTAGAAGACTCCGAAATCTACTAAAGGACGAAACCACATTTTTTGTCACCTCAACTATCGTGGATTTCTTTTCGGTTTTCAAAAATCACAGCGATTATCTGATTTTAATTGACAATCTAAATTTTTATAGAGTCAAATTTGATGTGAAACTTTTTGGTTTTGTTCTAATGCCGAATCATTATCATCTATTGGTTCAATTAGACAATAGCAAAGGTCAGTTATCCAAATTTCAACAGGATTTCAAAAAATTTACCGCAAAGAAGATTTTGGAAAAGCTATATGGAGAAAATAGGTTTCGTGAGATAAAAATTTTAGAAGATGCGGCACGAGACTTGCCCAAGCAGAGACATAAAGTTTGGATGGACAGATTTGATGATGAAGTAATTAAATCAGAAAAATGGTTTTTTCAAAAGTTGAACTATATTCATAATAATCCAGTAAAAAAGGGATTGGTTGAGGCTCCAGAAGATTGGCTATATTCAAGTGCCAGAAATTATTCTAAGGGTGATCATTCTATCATAAAAATTGATATTTTTGAGTTTTAGTCAGGTGCCAGAACTGGGGTTCTGACACCTCAGGGATAGCTAATGAATCTCAAATGATGATCAACAGAATTTTGATCATTCAGACCGCTTTTTTAGGGGATGTGATTCTTTGTACTCCCTTGTTAAAAGCCACCAGAAAACTTTTTCCCCACTCTTTCATTTCTTTTTTATTGATTCCCGAGACCAAGAACGTCGTAGAGAACAATCCTCACTTGGATGAGATTATGGTTTATGACAAAAAAGGAAAAGAGAAAGGATTGAGAAATTTTTTTAAAATGATTGAAAAAATAAAAACGAGAAACTTTGATCTTGCTTTAATTCCGCATCGATATTTGCGTAGCGCACTTTTAGCCCGTTTTGCAAAGATTTCTCAAAGGATTGGTTTTGACAAAAGCACAGGTTCTTTTCTATTCACTAAAAAGGTGACTTATCAAAACAATTCACATGAAGTTGACCGAAATCTTTCGCTTCTCAACGATTTCAGTCGTGATTTACTGGACAACACCCCTGAGCTTTTTCCTGAATCCAAGGATTATTCATATGTTTCACAATTATTGCGAGAGTCAGGTGTAAAGGAGAATGATAAGATAGTAGGTATTGCGCCGGGATCGGTGTGGGCGACTAAGAGATGGTTGCCTGAAAGATTTGCTGAAGTTTCAGATCTGCTAATTAAAAAGGCTGGTACCAAAGTAATTTTTTTAGGTTCTAGGGAAGATGAGAAACTCTGTCTGGAGATTGCGAATCTTATGAAGGAAAAGTCGGTTATTCTGGCAGGAAAGACAACCATCTTGCAATCAGCCGCAATCATATCCAAATGTAAGGCGATTTTGTCTAACGATAGTGCTCCGGTTCATATCGCCTCAGCCATGAAGAAGCCAGTGGTAGCGATATTCGGATCCACCATTCCCGAATTCGGTTTCGCTCCTTATGGAGAAGGTAATTTGATCGTCGAAAAAAAGATGGATTGCCGTCCCTGCGGAATTCACGGGAAGGATAAATGTCCGAAAAAACATTTCAAATGCATGACCGAAATCACCACAAAGGAAGTCTTTGAAGCACTTTTAACTAAATTAAGCATTCAGGAGTAGCGAGACTTGTCTGGCGTTTTCTTGACGCAGAGCAAGCTCTGCTACTCCTTAAGTAGGACTCGGGGCAGCGAGACTTGTCTGGCGCTATTTATCCTAACGATGCACAAATTCAAAATCGTAGTCATCGGCACCATAAACAAAGATACTATAATCTTCCCTGATGGAAAAAAGACTGAAAGCTTCGGCGGAATCCTTTACAACCTTTTAACCCTTTCACATTTAGGCAAGGAGCAAGTAAAAATCTATCCCGTATGCAACCTTGGATACGATGTTTATGATCAAGTTATATCACAATTGAAAAATTGCGGCAATGTGGAACTGAGAGGAGTTAAGAAAGTCGATTTTAAAAACAACCACGCTTTTCTCTTGGTTGATGAGAAAAATCAAAAAGAGGAGACTCTCAAAAATAGGGTCCCTCCTTTAAGTTATTCTCAAATCAAGCCGTTTTTGGAATCGGATGTGATTTTGGTCAATTTCATTTCCGGTATCGATCTTTCGCTTCTCACCTTGAAGAGGATGCGAAAAAATACAGACGCTGTCATTTTCATGGATGTTCACAGCTTAACATTGGGAGTAGATGATTCTGGAAAGAGGTACTTTGATGCGCCAAGGAATTGGAGAGAATGGATAAAGCAAGCAGATATGGTGCAGATGAACTTACCTGAGTTGACAGAACTGGCTAAAAGGGATTTGAAATCGCAGCAAGAGATTAGTGAATTTGGAAAATATATTTTGAATTTAGGACTAAGAGCAGTATTGGTAACTTTGGCAGAAGAAGGTGCTTTGATGATCTTTGACCGCAAGGTTCGAAAGTCCAAAGGCTCGAAAGTTCGAAGGTTCAAAGATGCCACTGGATGTGGTGATGTTTTCTCAGCCGGTTTTTTGATATGTTATTTACAGACTAAAGATTTAACGAAATCTGTTGATTTCGCCAATTACGTGGCGGGTGAGAAATGTAGAGTTTCTGGGGTGGAAGGAATGAAGAAATTGTTTGATAATATTTGGAGTGTTCGCCTTCCTCGGACAAGCTCACTTCGTGCCGCACTTCGTCCTGAGACTCAGTGTCGAAAGAAGCGCACTCAGTGCGAGGCAGGACGGTGAGCAAGGTCGAACCGTTAGGCGAACCAAATAAAGAGCTTATGTTCTTCGGGAGTTTTTCAGGTTAAGCTTGAGCTTAATACCCTAAAAATGTTGACATAGCAATAAAAGTAGTGTAATATGCAATTGTCATGAACCACCTTTATTTAATAGACATTGAGGGAACCATGGTTAAAGACAAATCCTTTGTCCCCATAGATGGAGCGATCGACTGGATAAATTCTTTGAAATCAAAGGATCGCAGGTTTGTTATCGTTTCCAATAACACCACTCACCGGCCGAGTGATCTTTTAGATTTGTTGAGAAATTTAGGATTTAATTTGGAGAAAGAAAATTTAGTAACCTGTGTGGGTGCCGCCTTGAATTGGCTTAAGACTAAAAAGATCAAGAGCTGTTTCGTGATAGGGAGCATTCAACTAAAATCTTTCTTAAATGAAAATGAAATTGATACAAAGGAAGATGAAAAAACAGAGGCAGTCCTGGTTGGTTTGGACACATCTTTGGATTATCAAAAGCTGAAAATCGCCACCAATGCTCTGGTTAAAAACAATGCCCATCTTCTGGCCCTTCACGAAAACAGGGTGTATAAAGATGAAAACGGGGAACTATCTCCCTCCGTCGGGGCAGTGGTGAAGGCTCTTGAATATGCTTGTCAAAAAAGGGCAAAGGTTTTTGGCAAACCTAACCCCACATTTTTTCGTGAAATTGTAAGAAAGCTTGAAGCTGAACCGGCTGATTGCGTAATGATAAGCGATGATCCCCTATCGGACTTATTGGGTGCAAAAAAGTTGGGGATGAGGACTGTCTTTGTCACTTCTGGAAAATATAAGGATGAGGAGATCTTAAAAAGTCTAAATAAGAAATTTCAACCGGATTTTGTTTATCAGAATATAAGTCAAATAAACATTTGGTGAGATGCCAGATCTCTGCTGGAGTGTCCGGCTTTAGCCGGATCAGGTCAAGCTAAAGCTTGACACTCCGGGTAGAGTCCGCCCACAGTTTGCAGAGATATAGCCACTCATTAGAAAAAACACCATGAGAATTGGAATAATTGGTCTCCCGTTTGTGGGGAAGACCTCCATTTTTAATGCCTTAACTAGCGCTTCTGCCAAAACCGGCGAGTTCTCTTTAGGAGCAAAAGAGGCAAATCGAGCTGTGGTTAAGGTTCCGGATGAAAGATTGTATAAGCTTGCTCCGTTGTATAATCCCAAAAAGGTCACCCCAGCAGAGGTTGAATATATCGATGTAGCAGGTTTGGTCAAGGAGACCAAAGAGAAGGGATCGGAAGGAGAATTCTATCATTCTCTGAGGGAGGTGGATGAGTTGGCACATGTGGTCAGACTTTTCAAAGATGATAACGTCATCCATGTTTCCGGGTCCATCGATTCCAAAAGAGATATCAAAAGTTTGGATTTGGATCTGATGGTGATCGATTTGGATATAATAGAGAAGAGGTTGAAACGTTTGGAGAAAACGGTAGCTTCGTCCAAAAGTGAGGAGGATAAAAGAGAGCTGCAGGTTTTAGATAGATTCAAAGAGGCTTTGGATAATGAAATTCCTCTAAGGGAGGTGGATCTCCCCGCCGAGGAGGCGAAGCTTGTGCGGGGATATGGTTTTTTATCCCAAAAGCCTTTGCTTCTGATATTGAATCTCGATGAGGAGCAGATTAAGATTAAAGGTAAACTGGAGGCGGAGTTAAGTGAATTTCAACAGCGAAAAAAGATTGAAGTTTGTTCAGTCTGTGGAAAATTAGAGATGGAACTAAGTCAATTGGAAAATGAGGATAGGAAAGCTTTCCTGGACGATTTGGGGATAGAAGAAGCGGCCGTGAACAGAGTAATAAAAAGTTCCTATAAACTTCTGGATCTGATTTCCTTTTTTACCGCTAATGAAAATGAAGTCAAAGCATGGGCCATTCCGTCGGGAACCAAGGCCATAAAAGCTGCGGGAACCGTGCATTCCGACATGGAAAGGGGCTTTATCAAAGCGGAGGTGATAGGTTTCGATAAATTGTGGGAGCAGGGTTCCATTCACCAGGCAAAGGAGAAAGGAGTATTAGGATTAGAGGGGAAAGAATATGTGGTCCAGGATGGCGATGTGATATTCTTTAGATTCCACGTATGAGGAAACTCGAGAAGGTCATATTTTCAACTTGCCTCTTTTTAGTTCTGATTCATGCCATAGCCTCTTTTTTCCCCAAAGAAAGGTTATGGGGATTAAATCTTCTCCATTATATGCCTTTCTTTTTCCGCTGGTTTTTGATTGGACTTGGCTTGTTGATCCTGATCCCTAAAGTGAACAGATTTGTATCTGACAGTTTAGCTAAGTTACTGGCGCCTATAGAAAATGGTTTAAAAAAGATAAATACATATTACAAGTATGCTGTCATCAGCATAGTAAGTTTTTTGCCCTTCTGGATATTTAGGGTTAAAACCCGCCTTTTGGGCGATGGTAATCTGAGAGTGGCAGAGATTTTAGATGGATGGAAGTTTTCACCAACCGAACCTTTAGATTTCTACCTGCACGCTCAACTATCAAATTTCTTGAAGCTGGACCCTTCTACCACCTATGCGATTCTTAGCTGCCTGGGCGGAGTGCTGTTTATTTTTTTTATTCTGCTTTTGAGCGATCTGATGGGAGAAGAGGGGCAAAAGAAATTGCTGGTCTTTTCGATTCTTGCCACCCTGGGGGCAAATCAGCTCTTCTTCGGATATGTGGAGAGTTATACTCTGATGTATGTGACTTTAGGGGGCTTAGTTCTTTTTTCCTTGTATTACTTAAAAGGAAGATGTGGATTTTTATGGCCGGCTCTACTTTTTCTCTTGAGCGCAAGCCTTCATCTTTCTGCAATCTTTCTTCTCCCATCTGTTCTCTATCTGGGTGTAGCTAAAAAATCACAAGAGGCGGAAGCCAAAAGCAAAACTTTCTCGTGGGTCAATATTATCAACATGGCTTTGATTCTTCTGTGCCTAAGTGGAGGTTTTCTGGTTCTGAGAAATTTGACCCCCCAAGAATCGGATTTGGGCTCGTTCTTGATTTTCCCCCTGGGTGCAAACGATTTTGAACCACCAGCTTTTGATCTCCCCTTTGGGGATCCCCATTTGGATCATTTTGGGTTTGTTCTTTTTAAACAAGATTAAATTCAAAGAGAGTGAAGCCATTTTTCTCCTGATAGTAAGTGTTTGTGCCCTCATTTTTGGATTGGTGGTTGATCCCAAATTGGGGTATCCTCGAGATTGGGATTTGTTTGCTTTCACCGGCTTGGGAT
>SMTZ1_10001302_pt1 | contig 27974 bp, 33 predicted proteins | sample DeeMarSWOR136_30_FD_25667 | JGI IMG/M metagenome (IMG submission 25667)
TTATCTCCATTAATCATTAAAGGCTTAACAGGAATCTTTACATCTAATTTCTGTTTTCTTTCTTCAATTAGAGGTTTGATCTCAGATACAGAGTGGTCTATAATCTCTAGGAAATTCAATGGTTCAAAATTCAATTTCATCCTTTTTGCAGTCATTCTTTGAATATCAAGAATGTCATCTGTTAAGCTTTGGAGTCGCGCAGTATTTCTTTTAATTACTTCTAGACATGATTTCACACTATCCGGTATAGACTTGGGATCTTCCAAATCTATAATATCTAAATAAGACTTGATTGAAGCCAATGGAGTTCGTAATTCATGTGTAGTTATAGACATAAATCGTTCTCTCACTTTCATTGAACGACGCAATTGTTCCTGTAAACGCCCACGATGAGCAATCTCTTTTTTAAGTTCACGAGTTCTTGAGTCGACCTGAGTTTTTAGGGAGTATGACCAAAATAAAGAACCTAAAAGTAATAATAATGCAGGAATTAAAAGCATAGCCGTATATTGCAGGGATCGTCTCATGGCTTCAGCATCTTCTTGACCCGGTTCCTCTTCTACAGCGTTATTTTGTTCAGCGTCTTCCTGTAAAGCAATACTGTCGTTTGAGTACTCATCATTTAAATTAAGTTGGAATTCATACCTAAAATAATTTTCTTTAAGAAATTTGGAATTCCTTCTAACCTTTTTATTTTTTTCTAGTAGAAGGCTTATCTTCATTTTTTTACACTATCTTAGTACCATAATTTTACGAATCTATATAGTATGATAATTAAGAGTTAATATAATAGTAAATAAGAATTTAATTTAATATTTTATTGATTCTGATTTCATAATTAAGAATTTGCACTGAAGAATCTTACCCTTTGATCGATAAGTAAATAACTCACTCCCAATTCAAGAATGAATCACTTTAATGCATAAGAAAAAAAACCAAAAGGAAAAGACGAAATTTTATACCAAAAACTTAATATAACATCTAGTATGCATTAGGTGTACTTGTAATAGGCAAATTAAACTAAGTATACTTAGGTTGAAAAAAGTGGGAAAAGATTCTCATCAAAAAAAAGGCATAGATCGAATATTGGATGTACTTAGTGAGAATCTAGATGGATTAAAGTTCACTGAGGTCATGAAAAAAGCAGACCTTAGTCGAGCTATGACCAATACTTATTTAAAAAAACTCCAAAAACAAGGCAAGATAGAAAGGACGATCGATAGACACTATATTATAACTAAAGATGGGCAAATAGCGAAAGATAGAGACAGTAATGTCCAAGTTCTATGTCGGACTATTGAAATCATACAAGATAGAATTGAAAAGCCCTACAAAGGTAAAAAGCGTTATTATCCTGTTATCCCAATCGAAACTACTCTAAGTTTGACACCGGAATTAAAAGAATTCATCGCTCAAAAACTTGATGAGGATTTCAATCTTAAGGATTTTATTGATCCTGACATATTTTGCGAATTACAACTTTTACTTATTCAAAAAAAAGTGGAAGATATTGTTGATAATTGGATCGAGCATAAAATAAGAATGATGAAATCAGACGAACGGGAGAAGTTTTTAAGAAGATTATATAAAGAACGCATTCAAAGTATGACAAAAGATAGACAAGATAGATATATGCAACGCATTTTTGAACAATATTCTACTGAAAAGAAGGGTAAAATTGCTGTATCCTCGGAACCTTTGAAAATTGAAAATGTTTTGAATTTTGAAGCGGGTTTATTTGTAAAATTTACTGGAAAGGATCTTTTAAAACGAATTGAGGAGGAAATACTAAAAAACAGACTTTCAATTTTTTTCCTACATTGGTTAAGAAAACAGAACCCAATTCTTATGCCGATGTTATCTGATTTGATCGTGAAAGGTGGTTTCTTAAAAGAGGATGAGTTTACGAAATTGACTAAAAAAGACCCGGCCATATCAGAGACTGCGTTCTTAGCAGGCAGAGTTAAGTATGAAGAATTAGGCTGGGTAGAACCTAGAAAGAGTGATCTTAAGGAAAAAAAGCGTGCCTAGCCACTCGATTGTTTTTAAATAATTTAGTTTCTACTGGAAACACAAAAATAATAAACAGCCCACAGACCAACCAAGCAGAAAATGGTGCGGGGAGTGGGATTCGAACCCACGAACCCCTGCGGGACAGGAGTTCCGCTGCATATTTTTTCAATGTTTTGGCACGAAATACCAAAGCAACTTCAATTTATATGCATCCTCAGTCCTGCGCGTTCAATGATTTTATCATCTTTGACCTGGCTTGGCAACCCCCGCTTAATTAGAATCTAAAATATTGTCTCGTATAAAAATTGTTTTAAAGCAATTTTGCTCCGGCATTTGAAATCCTTGATACTATTAGTTTATTTCCAATCTCTTTTACTGAATCGATAATTCTATCTTCATTTTCTTCCTCAACTATGCTATGCACAGCGTCTCCTATCATATTTTGAGTTACGCCTATAGCTCCAGCCCTTTCTAATCTACCTATAGCTTCAGCAGATCTATCAGTCAAGAATCCAATTTCTTGAGCAAATTTCTTACTAGAGTTCATGAAGTTTTCTAAAGTTGGTTTTTTCAATATCGAGTCTAATGCTTTCTTGCCTGATTCATTTATTTTCGATTTTATATTCTGCTTAATAAGAACTTTTTTTGTCAATATCTGTCCAAAATAAATTGATGCAATTTTGTAATTGGGTTTTAATGCAATTCTATCTATGACACTAAATCCAGGTGCTCCACTTTTAGTAGTGAGAACGCATCCTCCGATCATTAATGGCCCTACTGTTCCTAATCCAGTTTTATTTTCTACCTCAGCAATATGAGCTATTACACCCATCTCGTTATACGTTAATCCTATATTCAATATCTGTTCCAATGCTAAAGCTGTAGAGAGGGCTCCTGCACCGCTAGAACCATAACCGGAGGCCATTGGCACTTCTATGCGGTGCTCTATCTTAATTTCATAATTCTGTTTTGACCTCTTGAGGAATTCCTGAACAACGGCTTTAGTAGTTTCTGCTTTTTGAGCATCTTTACCATTAATTGTAATTTCTATCTGATTCTTTGGAGATTGTCTTGCAAAAGCTTTCGTATAGACTCCTTTTTCTATGACAAATCCTCCACCACGAGAACCTACACATTTAGGATCTTTGATAGGAGAACCGTCAGCTTTCTCATCACATATTTCAAAGAAGCTAGATATCCCAGCTGGACTGAATGCTTCAGCTTTTTCGATACTTTTGTGCATGGTCTAATCATTATCAGTGACAAATTAAAATTTTTAAAACTACGAAGTTACACTTGTTTGTTATTGAGATTAAGACATTATTTTTGGAATAATTTTATAACATACTTTAAGAATTGGAGGGCACAATATTAGAAGAAATGGCATTTGATTTGCGAATGTAAATGCAAACAAAATCAAAATAGCCGTTATTGGAAGATTACTACCAAGATTTAAGGGCAGTATGAAAAACTTACTGAAAACCCAAATTCCAAATCCTACAATCGTGCTTCCGATACTATTACCAATTATTGAAGCTACAGCAAATCTTCTCCATCTAAACCAATATTTTTCAAATAAAATTAGAAGAAAAATACATAAGGTTCCAAAAATTAGGAAGAGAATAGCTATAGATAATTTTGAATTGTCTCCTGCAAGCCAATGTATTAAGAAAATGAAAGCAACAATTATGCTTCCCAATATGATAAGCGATCTAGAGAATTTATCTTTGTTGTCCATCCCAATATATGACGTTTTTTTAATTCCAATAATATAAAATCCAATTATCCCTAAACATAACCCAATTAAAAAATCAAAAATCCTAGATGTCGCAAGAAAAACTAAAGAGCCCGTAAATAGTATTACCCAACCTAGAACTTCTTCGGAACTTATAAATTTAAATTCCTTTTTAGAAATGAACCCAATCAAATAGAACATTACAAAGTTAGCTGGAACACCTACAGTAAGACTTAGAAGTACATTTCCATGGATTATCATATCACTCATGAAAATGCCAATTGCTGCTCCTATTCCTCCTACCAAAGGACCAAATAACACAGCAAATACAGCGGGCACTACAACGGCTGGTCCCCAAAATCTTACTACCCCTATTATTGGAGCGAAGATTCCCAAAAATGTAAGATAGCCAACGGTAGTATATAGAGCTGCATTTAATGCAGTCATTGTCAGTTCAATTGGCTTCATAGAATCTTATTCAACTCTCAAAAAGATTTAGATAAAATTTCAGAATAAATTCTAAGAGTAAGGATTTATTGTTTGGGGATATTTCTTATATAACATCTTCCTAAGTTCGTTTCGTAATTTAATATCAAGTTCTTTATGTTTATCTGAAATTAATCGCATTGAATCATCGGAATTTACAATTGGACCTTGAAGGACTACAGGCGAATCTACTTTAGTAGAAGGTATTGGTTTTGTTTTCAGAATATTTGAAAATACTTTATTGATATTTTCATTGTTAGGAGATGTATGGATTAGCCCCTTGATTTGTTTTTCAGATATCGGTCTAAGTCCAAAAGTGTAAGGTGAGATCCTTTTAAAGAAATCAGTATCTAAGTCAAGCTTAGCTCCAAAACCAGTAAATTTGAAAGGATTAATTTTTTCTTCTTTCGTAAGCCATAATTCAGAGTCGTGTGAAGCTGCCATATTGTAGTATCCAAATCGATCTTTTCCAAATAGAACCTTCCAATCTTTAGGATTAGAGTCGTACTTTTTTAGAATTTTCTCTCTAATTTTATCGGAAGGTAATATCATTAATCGGTCAACTTCAGTTTTTAAAAAAGATTCATAATAAACTCGATTAAGAGTCTTTTTTCCAGAATTACTTTAATTTGCTTGACTTGTTGAATTTAAGCTTTTATGGTTAGATTTTATTGAATTTATATTACTTTATTTCAACGCATAGAAATATTCAGCTCGATCTGCCTGGGTTTCTTTATGAAAAAGATCGCAGTAATAGGGGTAGGAAATGTACTTATGAAAGATGAAGGTGTAGGCGTACATTCTCTGAAAAAGTTAGAAACTCTAAAACTACCCGATAATGTTGAATTATATGAAGGCGGGACGCGAATTCTTGACATTTTACCATCTCTAGAAGGAGTTGATTTAATAATCATCATAGATGCGGTAAAATTTGGTAAAAAACCTGGGACTGTCAATTTATTTGAAGTAGAATTATCAAAGAATGGAAATTCAAAAGAGATGGTTAGCCTTCATGAAATGGATTTGATATCTTCTATAAAATTTGCAAAAAAAATCTATGATTTACCGGAAAAGATAATAATTGTTGGTATAGAGCCAAAAGAAGTTGATGTTGGTATTGAAATGACTGAAGAAGTAACTAAAGCTATACCTCAAGTGATAGAGAAAGTCCATAGAACCATAAAATACTACGCTTCTAGTGCGAATTAAATGGTAGATCATTAAGAAAGAGTTGATGAATGAAAGCGCGCGCTGCTTTCCCGAATATGTGCTTAGATGAATAGTGTTATTGTTGCATCTTTGGCTATATCTACATATGTAGCTGCACCTATCACGTCATCCACCTCAGGGATTAGATCATCTTTTGTTGTACCCATTAGCTCCATTGTAGGAGAACAAGCATGGAAAATGACTCCCCCATCCTTGGCCATTTTAATCAATTCTTGGATCGAGGGCATCTTACTCTTTTTCATCTTGCTCTTTATCATCTTTGTAACCATCGCGGTCATTCCAGGTAGTATCCCGAGTAAGTTGGGCATCGGTAGTGAGGGATTCCCAATTGGAGGCAATTTAAGGCTGTCAGACTTTTTCTTAGTAATAATATCCATTCCCCAGAATGTAAAATAAAGATGGACCTCCATGTCCATAGCTGCAGCTGATGTAGCTATCATGAAAGGTGGAAAAGCCATATCAAGCGTTCCTTTTGAGCATACTATACAAACCTTACCCTTTACTTTACTCAAACTAATCACCTCCGAAGAATTTAGCGCACGCGCTATTCATATTAGATCAGATACTATATTTAGGCATAACAGAGTTATAAAATATCTTAACAGATTAGCTCGAGCGCGCTAACAATCATAATCGAAAAGAAAGAATCATATCCAATATTTTCCTTAAAATAATCCTATGAAAAACACCTATTCCTTATGGTTAAAGCCGACTGGTAGCATCTATCAAGAATTAGCAAAAATCATTGAAGATTTAAGTGATAAATATTCAGCGCCTATCTTCGAACCTCATGTTACATTAATAGGAGGATTGACTGATTCAGAGAATAATATAATTAAGAAAATTTTGAGGCTTGGCAATTCAATTAAGCCAATTAAAATTAAGCTAACAAAAATTGGATACCTTAACGAATATTATAGGTGCATATTCTTAATAGCTGAAGAAACCAAAAGTCTAATGAACGCTAATTTAAAAGCGAGAGAAATATTTGGACGCATGTACGATACAAAATTTCTACCGCATTTGAGTCTATTATACGGAAATTTTGATTCAAAATCAAAAGAAGAAATAAAAAAGTCCTTAAGAGATGAATTCGATACTGAATTTGAAGCTAGGGACATACATTTAGTTTTTACGGGAAATAAACCCAAAGATTGGTACGAAATAAAGAGGTTTTTACTGAAGTAAATAAGGTTGAATGATATTCTTTAATATAGCAAGACCAATAGAAAGAGTTTATAAGAATTAATAATTAACAATGTTATAGTTGTGATAAAATTGAGGCCCCCTTGCGAAGTTGTTACAAAATGTGTTTTACCGACTGTTCGATCCTTAGTCGCTAAGAAATTAGTTGAAGAACACGGTCTTTCACAGGTAATTACAGCGGAGAAACTAGGAACAACTCAAGCTGCCATAAGCCAATACATATATTCTAAAAGAGGTAATAAGATGGTCGATTATTTTGAATCATTACCTACTTTTCATACTTTTGTCAATGAAGTTGTTGATGAGATAAAGAATGGAAATGATTCCTCAATAGATGTAATTCCTATGTTTTGTAAACTATGCAGATCACTCGATAAAGAGAAGATATATGAGTTAAGTAAGTAATTGCTTAAACAATGATTCTCTGGGCACAAGTATAGACATTCAATTTTTGATCTCTAGCAAAGCAGACTAATGTCAAACCAGTTTTTTTCGCAGTCAAAATTCCTGAATTTAAAGGTCCTGAGATTGATGCAATTATAGGTATTCCTACTCTGGCTGCCTTCATTACCATATCTGCGGGTTGTCTACCAGAAGAAATCAACATAGCCTTTTCAAAATCTAAGCCTTTCAAAGCTGAAATACCAATCACTTTATCAACTGCATTATGTCTTCCTACATCTTCGGAAAATGATGCTAATTTATCTTCATAAATTAAAGCCGCATAATGCGTCCCACCTGTTAATTTAAAAGTTTTAGATTTCTTATTCGTTTTGTCGATCAATTTTAACAAATGTTCGGCTTTAATGCTAAAATCTGATTCATTTAAGGGCACATTTGATTGGGCAAAGTGTTTAAAGTGTTTTTTCTTAGATCTTCGACGCAGATAATCTTGGGCCGAATTAGATTCAATTTCGACTTTAGCTACATTATCTTCAAGTTCGATTTTTATAATGTTGTTTAAATCAATTATTATTCCCTCACTAAGAAGGGAACCTATAATCATCTCTTTTTTTTGCGAAGGAGATGCAAAAAAAGTGAAAGAGTACTCATTGTTGATATAAAGGTCTAAACGCTCTTCAACTGCTACATAATCCTCTACAATTTTTTTTGAGTTATTATTTAAGTCCACTTTTGTAGTCATTACTTTTGTAATAGTAGACAAAATTATCTTCACCAAATCTAATAGGTGATTTAGATTCGAGATATGTTTTTATTGAATAATTAGATAGAGATACGGCAAAACTTTAAGGTCACGGTTAGGTGCGCGGGGCTCAGGTGGGTGTAATTTGGCTAATAAAATTGAGAAGAAGGAATTGGCAGTTTTTGTTAATAAACTCTTAGATAAGTACGAAGTAATCGGGCCAAAAAAGAAGAAATCACAATATGTTTTTGAAATTATATCTTCACCTGATGACCTCGAACTGGATTACCCAACTACAATTCTCCCTCTAAAGAAATTTCTAACTCCCCAAAAAGAGGATCTAATAACATTTAATCTAAATAATAGTGATGTCTTAGAAGGACCAAATCTAGAAAAAAAGCAACTGCTCTTCGGGGTGCACTCTTGCGACCTTAATAGCTTTCCAATTCTAGATAAGGTGTTTACTGATGAAAATCCATGCCCAAGATATGCTAAAAGAAGAGAGAATCTAATTTTGGTAGCTTTGACATGTAACGAGCCAAATGAATATTGTTTCTGTAAATCCATGGGTACTGGACCTTCACCTGATAGTGGTTATGATCTCTTGCTAACCGATTTAGGAGAGGAATATCTCGTAGAGTCTGGAAGTGAAGTCGGAGAAAGTCTGTTCTCTTTAATGGATGGAAAGAATGCTGAAGATGTTGATTTAAAAAGGAAAGAATCGATAATAGAATCTGCTGAAAGCAAGTTTGAAAGGCAGGTAAATACCAAGGACCTTCCAGAAATTTTCCAAAAGAATCTTGATCATCCAATATGGATGGAATTAGGCAAAAAGGATCTTGCTTGTGCGCAATGCATTCACTCTTGTCCTACTTGCTATTGTTATGATGTTAGGGACGACATCAATCTCAACATAGATAGTAGCACACGATATCGAGAGTGGGATAGCTGTTTTCTGAAGGAATTTGCTGAAGTCGCAATGGAAGGTAATTACCGAAAAGATAGATCCTCAAGAGTAAGGCAATTTATGGGACACAATTTAGGATGGGGTGGTGCAGAACAATATCAGATTGAGAAAGGGCGTGCAAAATGTGTTGGTTGCGGTCGTTGTATTAGGGCTTGCCCAGTTGATATAGACATCACTGAAGTTGCTGCTACAATTAGAGGTGATAAATAATGATTGATCCGTTCCAATTAACAAAAGCAGTTATAAAGGATGTTAAATTTGAAACAAAAGATACGTATACATACACAATTCAATACTCAAGTGAGGAGATCCCTCCAGCAGATGAGTTTAAGCCCGGACAATTCATCGAATTCTCTGTCTTCGGTGTTGGTGAGGCTCCCTTTTCCTTAAGCTCATTATATCGAAATAAGACTTTTGATACAACTATAAGGGAAGTTGGTGATGTAACTCGATTTATTCATAAATGTAAAATTGGAGATAAAGTGGGAATTAGAGGCCCATATGGTAGAGGTTGGCCTGTTGATGAAGCTAAAGGTAAGGATGTGCTTCTTATTGCTGGTGGGATTGGAATTGCTCCTCTTAGACCGATTATCCAAGAGATAGTTAGAAATAGAGATGATTATGGTAGACTTGAGATCTTATACGGAGCTAGATCCCCAGGCGAAAGAATATTTGTTGATGAGTTTGAGTTATGGAAACATATACCCAAAACATACCTAAAATCATGTGTTGATTGCGTCCCTAGTGGTTTTAGCTGGAGTGAAAAAGTAGGAGTTGTGACTATTCTTTTAGAAGAACTTCTAACTCAGCCAAAGGATTCAATTGTATTAACATGTGGACCCGAGATAATGATGCACTATGTTGTTAAGGGACTAATAGATCTGCAATTCTCCGAGGATCAAGTATACATTTCTCTTGAAAGACATATGAAATGTGGAGTTGGTCAATGCGGTCATTGCCAAATAGGCCCTAAGTATGTCTGCAAAGACGGTCCAGTTTTTGCGTATTCTGAAATTAAGGGTTTGCCAGACTTGATTATTTGACAGGGGATAATTGATTGAGTGAGAAATTAAAAGTTGCTGTAGTCAAGATGACTGGCTGCGCCGGTTGCCAGATGGAATTTCTTAGACTTGAAGATGAATTTATGGATTTGCTTGACAAAGTAGATATTTCATACTGGTATATGGCAAGAAGCAATAATGTAGAGACAAAATATGATGCAGTCTTTATCGAAGGATCGATTTCGACACCTAGAGAATTGAAAGAAGTCAAGGAATTCCGAAATAATTCTGATATTTTAGTAGCATTTGGAGATTGTGCTTGCAGCGGTTGTATACCATCGATCTTGAATTGGATACCTCCTAAAGAGTCGGCCAAAGTTTACGATCATTTTTCAGCAGTTCATGAAAACATGCCAACATTCCAAAAGATATTGCCACTTAGCGAGTATGTAGAAGTAGATGCAGAAATCCGAGGGTGCCCTCCTCATAAAGACATGATATTGGAAGTTGTAAAAAGTGTATTGATGAAACGTAAACCATTTCTCAGAAGCCACCCAGTATGTGTTGAATGCAAATTGAAAGAGAATGTGTGCTTACTGACAGCTGAGAACCGTCCTTGCATGGGACCGACTACCTCTGGAGGATGTGGTGCAATTTGTCCTTCAATAAATAGAGTCTGTGAGGGGTGTTATGGACCCATGAGTGATTCTAACGCCAAATCTTTAGCGGATGTGTTCAAAGAGAAATGCAAAGTCGATAAAGAGGATATAGTAAGGAAATTTAGAAAGTACGCTGGTTACACATCAGCATTAATTGAGGAGGCAGATAATTGAGTATGACAAGTCAACAAAATATAAAGGTAGATTACATAGCACGTGTTGAAGGCCAAGGTAGACTTCAAATAGAGGTGGCTGATGGGATCGTAAAAGATGCTAAATTCGGGATATTTGAGCCCCCAAGATTCTTTGAATCCTTCTTGGTTGGGAGAAAATATAATGAAGTGCATGAATTAACTTCAAGAATTTGCGGCATTTGCCAGGCCCCTCATCAAATTGTGTCATTGAGGGCAATTGAGAATGCGCTAGGATTGGAAATCAGCGAACAGACAAGGGAACTTAGGAGGTTATTGAATTTTGCAAACCACTTACAAAGCCACACACTAAATCTCTACATGTTGGCAGCTCCTGATTATCTAAAATATGATAGCGCGATCTCTATGGCTGGTGAACATCTTGATCTTGTAAAAAAAGCGTTAATGCTGAAGAAGCTAGGAAACGATATTTCAGAAGTTGTTGGAGGAAGAGCTATTCATCCTGTAACAGCCCTTTTAGGAGGTTTTACAGAACTTCCAACGAAAATTCAACTTGAAGAATTGAAAAAAAGATTACAGTCTGCTTTACAGGATGGTCTAGAGACTATAGAAATATTTTCCAAGCTTAACATTCCAGATTTCGAAAGAAATTTTGAACAAATTTCTCTAGTCTGCAAAGATGTATATCCAATAAATGAAGGTCGTTTATGTTCCACAAAAGGGCTTGATATAGATGAGAGCGAGTATAGAGACAAAATTGAAGAGAAAGATGTTGGTCATTCATGGGCTAAGCATTCTTTTGTAACTGGTAGAGATTCATTTCTAGTTGGACCATTAGCCAGATTTAATTTGAATTTTTCTACACTAGGAGATAAATCAAAAAATGCAGCAGAGCAGATTGGTTTCAAGCCTACAGTAAATCAGCCCTTTAAGAACCTAGTAGCAAGAGCAATAGAGTTGTTAAATTATATAGAATATAGTATCAATACAATAGAATCCCTAATCCCCCTAAAAGATGAGATCGTGGTGCAAGGGGATGTAAAACCCAAGGCTGGCGTAGGAAGCGCTATCACAGAAGCACCAAGAGGGATACTTTATCATAACTTTGAATTGGATGAAAAAGGCATAGTGAAAAAAGTCGACATTGTTACACCTACAGCTCATAATGCGGCTAATGTCGAAAATGATCTTAAAGAGTATGTTCCAACGCTTCAGGATCTGAGTGTTGAAGAAGCTACTTTGAAGTGCGAAATGTTAGTGAGAGCTTATGATCCTTGTATTTCCTGTTCAGTACATATGATAAAGTTGGAATAACATTGATTATACCTAGAGAATTAATCTGATAACAATTTATTAAAATAAGATTTTGGGATTAGCGCGCGCTAGACACCACATCTCAGCATACTGTGAGTACTTACTTTCCTATATCAACGTCCGTTGGATATTCGAATTTGCACGTACGCACGCATATTAAATAGATTCATTTAAAAGATAATAAAATGGAAAATAAATGTAAGATTTGATTATACATCTCATTCACAATCGGTGTTGATATAATTTGACAGATTTTAACGTTGCAAATGACATTACTGAATTAATTGGAAAGACTCCAATAGTAAAAATAAATAGGTTAACGAAATCAGATGAGGCCACAATCTATGCTAAGTTAGAATGGTATAATATCGGAGGATCAATAAAGGACAGGATGGCTTTAAATCTTATAGAATATGCTGAGGCAGCCGGTAAAATTAATAAAGAAAAAATTATCTTAGAAGCAACATCTGGCAATGCCGGCATCTCTCTTGCAATGATTGCAGCAGCAAAAGGATATAGAATGACCATAGTTATGCCTGAATCTGTTAGCGTAGAGAGAAGGAGGCTAATCAAGGCTTATGGTGCAGAATTGGTTCTATCTCCTGGCAAGAAAGGAACAGGTGGTGCTATAGAAATGAAAGAGAAGATGCTTCAAGAAAATCCAGATAAATATATCAATGTAGATCAATTCAAAGAACCTGCCAATATACTTGCTCATTATCAAACCACTGGGAAAGAACTATGGGAACAGATGAAGGGCAAACTAGATCTTGTTGTAATTGGTATAGGAACTTCTGGAACAGGAGTAGGTACTTCCATGAGATTGAAATTCTATGACTCAAAGATAAAAATTATTGGAGTGACTCCAAAATTGGGTGTCTCTATTCAAGGAATTAGAAATCCTAAGGAGCCATACCCTACACAATTATTTAGGGAAGAATGGTTCGATGAAGTAGTTGAGATCGCTGAAACGGATATTAAAAATATCTTTGAATTAGCTCGAAGGATTGCTCGTGAAGAGGGAATTCTAATGGGGATTAGTGGTGCTGCAGTTATGCATGTGGCTCTTCAAAAAGCTAAGGAAATCGGTAAGGGCAAGACAATAGTTACGATTATTCCTGATGATGGTATGAAGTATCTTAGCACTTCACTCTTTGAGTGACTTTGTTTTTTTTAATTATTATACCCTAATTCTCGACTAAATTCCTAGTATTGAGGACTTATAGCATCATAGATGTAGGAATTTGAATCTAAAAGACTGGGCTAGGTTATTTTTCTTAGATAAAAAATAAGCAAAACTAATAGTACTTTCTATTACTGAGGTTCTTTTGCCTTGTTTATCTCTATCTCAATTATATCTCCTATACCTGGTTTACCTAATTGAGAGTATTCATCCTCAGTTATTTGCATGTCTATAACAGCATCCCATTTCTTACCAAGTGGAGAGGGCCCTCCAACCATAATTCCACCTGGGAAAGTATCTTCCAGAGCTTGTTGTACTCTGCTCACCATATCTTGTACTACTTTTTGCTCCTCATCATGAGGTATAGGCTGAATTTTAGCTTTCATTCCATGCCTAATTAGCATTAATTTAACCATGCCTTTCGAGATGCTCGAGACTTGTTGAACTTTCAATTCTATATGCATCGTTCTTAAAACCTCTCACAGAAATTAGTGCATACTCATTATTAAAGTCAATCTAAAAAAAATGGTAAAAAAAAAGTTGTGTATATCCCCACTTCAGAGGAGAGTTTCGTTACTTTCGGTAGATATAGCTTATGACGCCAGCAATAAGAATAAGAATGGCACTAGCTGAGATCATTTGAGCTTTAATATTTGCATCTGCGATCAATCCTATACTTAACAGAATTGCTCCAATTACTATTCCTCGAATCCCAGCTTTAGACAACATTCGTCTTGATGCAAAACTATAACATTCAAAAGCTTCTATAGCACATATCGCTCCGACTATAAGAACTATAAGATCTACAAATGTAATTCCTGTTTTTACTCTAAATGGATAGATCGTAGAAATTGGAATCATCATGACTATTGATATTAAACCAATAATACCACCGATCAGAAAAAAGGCAGCTGAAAAATCCAATAGACCGCGTTTCCAGATCGCTTCTTTTTTCACCAATTTTTTTTACCTCCAAGTGTTTTGTTTATTTCAATATCTAAACAATAATTCCATAGAATCGGAATTGTTTTACAATTAAAGAATGCATTTACTATATAAGATATTCCTAGCCTTAACTCAGTAAGTTTAATGATTTCATTAATAGTTTACCACGGGTTTCAATTCATATTTAGGCAAACCTAAAAATTTTTATAAGAGCTGAAATTAGAATAATTAGGCTTACCTAAATAATCTGCTGATGAAAATATGAATATCGAATCATTACCCTTAGCTCACCTTTCTCATAATAAATTAGCAAAAATAATAAAAATAGAGGGTGGCCATGGTCTTCATAATAAATTAAGGGTCTTGGGTATTAGAGAAGGAAAACTAATTCGAATAGTTTCTAAACAACCGTTATTTGGTCCAATCACAGTTGCAGTAAGTGGAAATCAAATAACAATAGGTAGAGGTATGGCCCATAAAATCATAGTTGAAGTAAAGTGACTAAGCAGATCGTTTTGATGGGAAATCCAAATGTTGGAAAGAGTGTAATATTCTCAAGACTTACTAGTGCCAATGTTATAGCTTCAAACTATCCTGGCACTACTGTAGATTTTTCAACAGGGAAAATTAGAATTGAAGAAGATTTTTATGAAGTAACAGATGCACCTGGTATTTACTCGCTAGAGCCAACAAACAAAGCAGAAGAAGTAGCATTAAAAATATTGGAGAAAGCAGACCTCATAATTAATGTTGTTGATTCCACTATCCTAGAGCGAAATCTATACCTGACTTTAGAATTACTGGAGAAGGGTATACCTGTTGTGATCGCCCTTAATCTTTGGGATGAGACAAAACATCTAGGCATTAATATAGATGAAAAAGAATTGGAGAAAATATTGGGAGTGCCTGTAGTTCCAACTGTTGCGATAACCGGTGAAGGAATTAAATCTTTAGTCTCTAGGTTAAGTGAAGCTACAACAAATAAAAAGTATAAATCAAAAAATGAAAGAGAAAGATGGGCTATAATAGGATCGATTGTAAGTAAAATCCAAACAGTCGAGCATAGGCACCATACTTTTCGGGATACAGTTGCAGATGCTACAATCAAGCCTATGACCGGCGTTCCTCTTGCTATTGTGATAATTTTTATTTCATTCTGGATTGTGAGATTAATCGGAGAAGGTCTGATTAGCTATATTTTAGATCCTTTTTTTGAAAATATTTATCGGCCCTTTGCAACGGCATTAAGTGATCTACTAGATCCTGGAATTCTCCATGATTTAATAATTGGTCGTCTAATAGATGGTGGAATAGATTTTACACAGTCCTTAGGGATGCTTACAACTGGTGTTTATGTCCCAATAGGTCAAGTACTTCCTTACATTGTTGCATTTTATTTTATACTTTCATTACTTGAGGATACTGGCTATCTGCCAAGATTGGCCACATTAGCCGACAATGTATTTCACAAGCTAGGTATGCATGGACATGGAATCATATCCGTATTTCTTAGTTTTGGATGTAATGTTTCAGGTGCATTATCAACTAGAATATTAGAAACAAGAAAACAACGCTTCATTTCAGCAACGTTATTGGCTATAGCCATTCCGTGCATGGCTCAAATAGCGATGATATTTGCGATGTTCTCAAAACTTGAATTGGATCTTGTCTATCCTCCAATAGCGTATATATTCCTAGTCTTTCTCATCCTACTCATTGTGTATGTCTCTGTAGGTTTGATATTGAATAGATTTGTCAAAGGCGAAAGCCCTGAGATATTCCTCGAGATCCCTCACTACAGAATGCCACATTTTCAAACAACGATGAAGAAAACCTGGATGCGTATACTGTGGTTCCTTAAAGATGCCATACCCTGGTTATTCTTTGGAGTTTTTCTTGTGAATATATTATATGCAGTAGGCATTATTGAGTGGTTTTCGTATGTTCTTCAGCCAATTACAGAAGGTATTTTTGGACTTCCAGGAGAAACCTCTATTGTATTTTTGACTGGTTTTCTAAGAAAGGATTTGGCGGTAGGCTTGCTACTAAGCCTTCCAATTATATTTCATCCTATGCAACTAGTAATAATTGCCACGATTCTAACTATTTTTTTCCCCTGTGCTGCAACTTTTGCTGTTTTGATTAAGGAGTTGGGTATTAAGGATACGATAAAATCGCTTATCTTAATGGTTGCCACATCATTTATTGTGGGAATAACTCTTCGAGTTATTTTATTGGGGATTTGACATTTTTTTTCTATGAAAATAGAGAAATGCTATTTCTCAAGCATTTCTATTAAAGTTTGTATCTCAATGCTTTTATTTTTAATTTCCAATATACACCATCAGAATCTTTGAATCCTCCTACAATATTCATAAACGTTCCACCAGCAGTATGTCGAGTATCTTTTCCAGTAAGGATGAAATTAATTCTGTTTCCTTCTCTGTCTATAGCAGTTCCCTCTACAAGTGATCTCTCGATACCTTTAATGTAAATGCCTCTCCACCATCCTCCGACTACTGTATATGTAGTTCCATTAATTCTGATTGTCCCATCAACAATCTTGAAGAGGACAACTTTTGGAGTTATTTCGGTGACGACGCATCTCAATTCAAGAACCACAGGAACAATAATAAGCTCTCCACTGCTCCTGGTTTGAGCTTCACCTACTATCGTTGAGACAAGATATGTTTCGCCAACTTTGGCATCTGATGAAAATGCATATACAGGTGCTGACATAAGCAAAGTCAATAATAGAACAGCTGAAACCGATAAGATATTTCTATTCATCAAACTTCACCTCCCTCAAATTCTTGTTGCAGATTTGTATAGCATCTTAATAATATTGGCATTGCGAAGCTTTGTTAAGGCACAATGTTCAGTAACAAAGTTACATAATGAATATATAACAAAAAAACTAGCGTAGATTTAGGAAAAAAAGATGGATAAATCAAAAGAAGGTAAAGAGAACGATAGAACAAATATCTTGGAATTGATCGATAACCTAATTTTGCATATTAATTCCGAGCGCCTTTGGTTCAATTTAATAGTTTTCTCTTCTGTTTTTATTGCTCCAGTATCCCTTCTCTTTACGGTGTTTTTAGTTCTACGAGGTAAATTTCTGAGTATAATATTCAGAGCGAGTCCTTTAATTGGTTTCATGGTAATCGGTTATTTCTTATTGAATTTTATTATAGCATCGCTTTGGCTTATCGTAGGTATCAAGGAGTATAGATTTCTTTCAAAATGGAATGAGCGATTTAAGAAGTATTTCTCGTTAAAGGAACAGATAGACAGAGAATTACAAAAAGAGCTCATAGAGTGAGCAAGTTTACTTTAGACTTTTTCTATCTTTCAATCTTGGAAATATTGCCTCATAGGGTTCAAGAATTTTTTTGCAAAACTCTACTCCTTTAGGTGTTGGTTTATAGATCGTGATTCTTTTTTTACCTCGAAAAACTTCCTCTTTAGATATTATTCCCTTGAATTCCATTTCATCCAGAATGGGTTTGTGTTTTTGAAGGTTCAATCCACAATAGCTCAGTAAAGCCGTTTGATTCAATTCTCTATGGTGTATTAGTTTTAGAATTATATCCTTTCTAATGTATACCCTGTCTCTGTACTCACTCATCGTTGGCAAATTAACCAATTATTTAATCAAATTAAGAACTGCATAAAATATTTTTCAATATAGTATATAGGCTAATCAAATAGTTGAAAAATTTGAATTGAAATCATCTATGAACTTCGAATAGGATTCATCTGGAACTGAAATGGGTTCTCCTATTTGTAATGCTCCCCAATATATATTTGCCATCTTTTCTACTAATTCAGCAATCTTGATCGTATGATCCATATTTCTCCCAGTTACTAGTACTCCGTGATTTGCCAATAATGCAGCATTAGTCTTTCCCAATGCCTTTATAACATTCTCACCGATGGATTCGGTATGGGCAAGTCCAAATTCAGAGATATTAACTTCGCCGCCCAGTAGGACAATCATCTCTTCCATAATAATTGGAATTTTTTTTCTTGTTATAGAAAGAATAGTTGCGTATGTGGAGTGGGTATGAATTACACATTGAGCTTTTGGACGGGCTCTATAAATCACCACATGAAGTCGATATTCGGTTGAAGCACTTTTTCCTTCACTTAGTTGTGTTCCATCGAATTTTAAGTGTACAACATCTTCTTCATTCATGCTTCCATATTGATTGAATGTTGGAGTAATGAATAATTCATCCCTATTTGGGATACGAATGCTCACATTTCCTTCAGCAATATCTACTAAACCCTTATGAAAAACCGCTTTCGCTCCCTTAACAATCTCCTTCTTAAGATAATATTCTTGATCGGGGTCGATATTCATAAGATAATCATTCTTCTGATTTCTATTAATTGATTTAATATGGATTAACTTATTTCTTGAGTTTAGAATAAGAGATCACTGCGCCTAGAAGAGGGATCCCCATTAAAAATTGGATCATAACTCTGTAATCATAGGTATTGACCAACACTCCTGCAATTGGTGGGCCAATTGCTCCTCCTAAATCTTGAGATGTTCTTAATAGACCCATGCTACCCCCTCTTCTATTTTTAGGTGCAAAATCAGCGACATAAGCGTAAGCAGATGCTAGTATCATTGACCAACTGAGGGCTACTAGGAATTGAATTGGAATTGCCTCATATGGATTCAAGATTATAGAGTAAAGAAACATGGCTACTGATGAACCTATCATACCTGCAGATATTGTGATCTTTCTGCCAAGACGATCTGATATCCAACCAGCAGAAGGCATTAAAAAGAATTGCAAAATAAAATTTAAAGATAATATCATACCCATCAAGGATTTTGAGGCACCCAAATCCAAGAGATAAAGAGAGAGAAAATTTGTCAAGCCTCTATAGCCAAAATTACGAAGGAAAATTGCAATAAATAATGCTAACATTCCCGTCATGACGAATTGGGAATTGGTTATTTCTTTGAACGAGGGTATTTTAAGCGACAGATCTTTTTTTCGTCTTTTCAATTTAGAATAATCATATATCTCTTTTTTTGTCCCCATAATTTCTAAGATCAGAAAGACTACCATAGTAGAGAATGCAAGTACGATCCCGCAAAATAGAAAAACCGCACTTAGACCCAATATATCTCCTATTAATCCACCGACTATTCCACCTACACCAAAACCAGCAGATATTGATCCAGTGTAGAAACCCATTTTTAATCCTGTTTTTATTTTCGAGGCTTCTTCGCTTACTAAAGCAAGCATAGACGGTAAATATGCAGATGTTGAAATCCCTAATAGCGCCATGAGAATGATCAATTGTAAAGTAGAATTTGAGATAGATAACAGAAAATAAACGAATGTTGCGATAAGAAAACCAAAGAAAATGATACGTCTTCTCAAATCTTGATAATCTGATAATCTACCCAGAATATACATCATCGGTGTGCTAACAATGAAATATGTTGCGCCGATTATACCTATCTCAATCATATTTGCCCCAATACTCTGGGCAAGTACAGGTACGAAAATGTAAGATATCATGAATCCAAAAGATGCACAAAATGTGCAAAAGCAATAAATCACGAAATTTTTAATTTCTTTTTCCAAAGTTTAGATTTGCCTTCTTTGAATTAATATTTTTAACAAGATTTAGAGTGATACGATAAATTCTAATTCTAAAAAAACAGCAGATTAACTCAAGATGTTTTGACTATAACATACCAAGAGATTACTGTTCTAATCAAGTCTTGAAAATCTAGAATTAAACAGTTATTCTTCTTCTAATAGTATTTCAACCGTCCATTTTGCAGCCTTTCCCACAACTTCTGGACAAACTTCTGTGTGGCCACCAGCCTTATCGAACTCCTCACGTTCCTTTGGGTCCCAGAAATCGAAAGATCTTCCCATCTTTTTGATATGAATGTCTTTACAGATGATACTTCCGTACTCATCCATGAATTTATCATGCAGTTTCTTGGAAAGTTCCATCATCTTTTCTCTTGTTCCAAGAGTTGGGAATTCTTTTCGACCAAATCTTCGACTTATAGCTGCAATTCCTCCTGATAATGCTCCACACGTACCGTTTGTTGTGCGTGCCGTGCCCCCTGCAAGTCCATCTATAGCTTGAAAAATCTCGTCGCTTCCATTTCCGAGAACTTCACTAACTGCAGCAAAAGTGCATTGTGGGCAGCTACCATAATCTCTTTCGTTTTTAAATCCTAAATCATAAGCTTTTTTTGATTTTTCTTCTTTCTCATATGTCATAAATTCATACCACCGCTATACTATCACGAGTTGATTCTATTATCCAAGATGTCTTACTAAAAAGTTACATCATTTTAGGCTGGTGCTATATTTAATAGTATATCAGATCTCTTGATTCCAGAGTCTCTTTTAATTTCTTTATTGCTATTCCAACATCTTCTTCTTTCTTGGTACCTGTACATACGAGTTTACCGCTCGAGAACAAGAGCATTACAGTCTTTGGTTCATCCATTCTGTAAATTAATCCTGGGAACTGCTCCGGTTCATACATCATCTTCTCAAGAGATACCGCACATTTTTCTAGGTCTATATAGCCACCCAATCCTCCAGATGCTACGATATTTTGGATCTGGATTTCTGGTTTACCTGTAATAGTAATTCCGTTGCTCTTCAAATCATCCACTACTTTCATAATGGCTTGTTTTGCTTGACGCTCAGTCTTGGCTCCTGTGCATACCATTTTTCCTGAGCTAAAAACTAAAGTTGCTGTTTTTGGTTTCTTTAGACGGTACACCAATCCTGGAAACTGCTCTGGTCTATATTCCACATGTGGAAATGTTCTAACTATAGCAGTCAGGGAAATGTTTTGATTTAGCGTGGCTGAAGCTACAACGTTTTCAATATTGATGAACACTTTATCTTTATCTTTGGACAAATTTTAAACCTCAATTTCGAGCGAACTCTGAGAGCGAAATTAACGCGCACAGCTCGCTAAAGGATAGAAGCCTTCCTATTTTAATCCCAATCCTATTTTATAAGCTTGGTTCATAACTTCTAGATTATTCTTTATTGCACCTTTGTCTCCTATAGAGACGATTAATTCCTTATAGAATTCAGCTTCTAGATAGTCTAAGGACTTTCTAGTCATTTCCACTAATGGATCCGCTGCGGATGTGTCGCTCTCCTCAAGTGGTGCTATCAAGATAAACTTTTTTCCTTTCATCTTATGGACGTATTTCGGATGTGAAAATGCAAACCAGCGATCAATAAAAACTTTTAATTGAGCTGATGGGCCATACCAGTAGAGTGGCGTTCCTAGAATTATTACATCGCTCTTGTAAAGTCTATCATACAAAGGCGACATTCCATCATTTATCTTACAATTACCTGTTTCCTTACAATAATCGCTGCATTCTGCTTGACATGGCTCAATCTCTAGATCATTTAGAAAAATCTTTTCTATCTTCGCACCTGAATCCCCAGCTCCTCTAAGAACCTCATCCACCAAGATATCGGTGTTCCCTTCTTTTCTCGGACTACCGATTACACCAAGCACCATCATATTAAATTACCTTCTAATTTGATCTTTTTCTCCTCTATAAGAATCTTGAGACTAGAAATCAAAACTACTAAAAGTTCTTATGGAGTTGTCTAAGCATCTATTGTGATTGGTCTTTTGACTATTCAATGAAATGGGGTTAGAACTGAATCAATGAAACACTCTATCTGGACAATCGCAATCTCCCATATGTTCATTGAAATCTTTTTCTTAATGCATTTAGCCCTTATACCAGTTTTTCTTAAAGAATTCAATCTTACTTTAGTCGAGGCATCATTAATAGTTACAGTTCCTACATCGTTAGGATTATTAACAAATGTCTCTTCAGGATTCCTAGTAGATAGGATTGGACCCAAGCCAATATTGGTTTGTGGGATGATGTTACAAGCTATTGGTGGTTTTGTGGTAGCTAGTAGCTGGGATATCATGTCACTACTCTCAGGCGCTAGCTGTATAGGCATTGCATCTTCATTTTATCACAACTCTGGTCTCTCAATAATTAGTAAGGACCTTAAAAAGTATGAGTTAAGCAAAGGCATGGGATTCCATTCCGCTATGGGAAGTGTGGGGACTACAATGGGATTGCTTACACTTCCGATTATGTTAACTTATTACAATTGGCGTTTGGCGTATATTATATGGACAATCCCAATTTTGTTTTGGGCTTTTAACCTTATGCGAATAAGACTGAGATCAATTAATCTACCTGAAAGGACAAAGGTCAGGTCAGCCAGATCGATTCTTAGTAAGGATTTTGTTTCATTTCTTATTGCAATGGGATTTCGACAATCAGGGGCAATCATTATCGTAACTTTCATAACTACGTATATGGTTCTATTGAGGGACTTATCTGAAGTCACTTCAAGTCTAATCTTTGCAATAGGACCTCCCATGGGCATATTCAGCTCTCTCATATCTGGTTACTTGGGGTATTCATTGGGCAACAAAAAGGTCTTGATTTTAGTTATGGTTGGAGCGATGTTTTCTGTAGCTTTTATGCACTTTGCTCCAACGACTTTATTGTTGGTGTTGATATTCCTCTGTTTTATGTTTTTTAATCAAGCTGTTTGGGCGCCATTGGCCAGTATAACAGCCACTCTAACACCTTCCAATAGGAGGGGTTTGGGTTATAGTTTATCTATGTCATCTCAACAAGCAATAATCGCAGTATCACCACTATTGGCTGCAAAGTTGATCGAGGATTCATCACTATTGATTATGTTTCCACTAAGTGTTGCATTGATATTTATTAGCATAGTAATTTTCATATTACCATCGTGGAATCGATACTCTTCCGTTATTGAAATCATGAATAAGTAGTTGACTTATTGTAGTGCACACTTAAGTGGTATTTTTACACATATCCACCAGTAAGTATCATAAGTATGATTTATTTCTTGTAGAAATATCCAAGTATAAATCCGTACACAATCCACATGAAAAATCCAACCAGAATCAAAGCAAGAGCATAATTGGTTCCTATACCTATAAGTGCAATATATGAACCTGCTGCAATGTCCTTGATCAACCATATCAATATACCATAGCAAAGACCTTTCAAAACACCTTTACCTGGAATGGAGTTGTATAATATAGAATATATTGCTCCAAAGATAACCCCCCAAATAACTCCAAGTGAAATACTAGCCAAGATAACCAGACCGTATAGCTCACGCCATATCTCAAGACTTACAGGAGGTTCTATAATTCCAATTCTAACAAAAATGGCCCCAAAGATAAAAAATACAATTCCAACAATAGAACCTGCAATAGCACTTACTACAATAATTCTATTCATAATACACTAACCTTGATTAGAAATGATATGTCTGATATTGTTAAATATAGTGCGTGCACTAATCTCTTCCTAGTGCGCGCGAGTACAATTGAAAGATTACAATTTCTTAATCTATTCATAAGATCCTTTTTATGATTTAATGTGATTGAATAGCGCGCGCATTAATTCTAATTAGTAGGAGTTGAAATTTTGAGATCAAAAGTATATTTTACTGATATGAGATCGAAAAAGGCTGAAGATACGATTTATTCCAAGATACAAAGATTGTTCGACGAAACGCAAATGCAAGATATATTTTCAGAGGGGGACGTTGTGGCACTTAAAGTTCATTTTGGTACCGGTGAAAACCAAAGACATGCTAGACCTCAACATGTTAGGGCGATCGTAGAGAAAGTTAAGGAGGCTGGAGGAAAACCCTTTGTAACTGAGACAACTGGCATAGGCTTGGCCGCAAGCAGAGGAACCGCCATTGGATGTATTAAGACCGCTATCAATCATGGATTTACTCCAGAGACTCTTGATGCACCAATAATCATAGCCGATGGATTAAAGGGCCTATCAGGTATCAAGGTTAAGATCGATGGATTTAGAATGAAGGAAATAGAGATTGCTCAGGCTATAGCTGAATCCGATGCTATGATATCCATTGCTCATGCTAAAGGTCATCCAAGAACAGGTCTTGGAGCATCGATTAAGAATATAGGTATAGGATGTGTTACCAAATCTAGCAAAGCACCTCTTCACTTATTGAAGAAACCTACCATTGATCCTGAGGTCTGCAATAATTGTGGAATATGCATTAATTTCTGTCCGGTTGGGGCAATCCAGTACTCAAAGAAAAAACCTCAAGTGGTAGAGGAAAAATGCATTTGGGGTTGTGGATGTTGGGATGTCTGTCCCCAAAAAGCTTTTTCCAAATGGAACGATATGCATCATCAAAAGAACGAAGAACTAGCGATTCGTAATATTGATGCTGCAACTACGGTCTTAAATCATTTGGGAAAAGAAAATGTAGCTTTCATGAATCTAGCCTATGATATAACTCCACATTGCGATTGTGCTGATTATGGAGATGTGCCCATGGTTCCAGACATCGGCATTTTTGCATCAAAAGATCCTATAGCTATAGATATAGCAACTTCTGAAGCGATAATAAATTCTCCAGGCATAAAGGGATCCGCTACTGAAGAAATAGAAGCCATGAACCCAGGTGATGACAAAATAGCCAGATTATCAGAGTATGATCCTTTCAAAGTATTTGTAACCTTAGATGGTACAAAGAATTGGAGGGTTCAATTTGAGATGGGAGAAAAGGCAGGTATTGGCTCCCAAGATTATGAATTGATCAAGCAATTAGAGAAGAGCTAAAAAGTAGTGCGCAGCTCACGAGTTAAAGTGAAAATCTTGAAGCTAGTTCAAGTTTCTCTTCTCTCTTCATCTTCTTGATGGAAATTTCACGCTTCATTGCAGACTTTTGTGTGGAGTGTTTCTCATAATATACCAGTTTTAATGGTTTGTTAGATTTTGTGAAACGGCAACCTTTACCAGAAAAATGTTCAGTTATCCTTTCTGAAAGACTTGAAGTATACCCTGTATAGAGAAATCCATGCTCGCATTGTAGTATGTAAACATAAAACATCTTGATTCTTGACCTAATCAATTTAATGATAAAAAAATTAACTAGCTTAAACGACCAGGGAAAAAGTATGGCATTGTTCGAGGCGCAGATGGAGGAACTCCCCGCTTCTGTTTACTTTTGTGTGAGCGAGGTTTTGATTTCTTAACTTTAAGTGAGCCTGACTTTGAGATTACATGATAGGCATTGGGTTCAAGCTTATACAGAGACTGTCTCAAAACATCCCTAATCCGAGATGTCGATACATCATCGATCTGCAACTTGTTACCTTGGACAGCGATTTCTTTTTGTAATTTCTTCTGTAGCATTTTTGAAAGTTCATCGATAGAACCCCCTCAAATTCAGAAGTATCAATATTCAATTAAATTCTACCTTACCAAAGATTAGATTCTCTTTATCATAAAATTGAGCATGTATTTTGCTCGCGCGCCAATTGGTACATTAGGGAGCGCGCGCTAAAGTCAGAACAAGCATTTACTAGTTACTGCACCCTAATTACTTTGTAGGGGCCGTATACTTCTTCGGCAATACCGCAAGGATTACAGCAGTCACTATAATCGTTACAAACATCTCAGGAATTATAGCAGGAGCAGCTTCCATGAAGAGTTGTGCAAATGATGTAGCACTAGTGCTGGCATATATCCATGTATATAAAGGTAGCAGAAGCACGTAGTAATAAATTGGTATTGTAATAACCCACAAAGCTATCATTAACAACTTTCCATTCTTGCGATTCGCAGTGAGTTTACATATATACAAATACCAAATTCCCCAAACGAATCCAGCTAATACGTGAGATGGTACATTTCTTTCAGGAGCATAGACAAGACCTTTAAGGAATCCTACTATTATCCCTCCAATTGGTCCACTAAGTGCAGCACCAAGCGTAACAAAGATTTCACCAGGATCCAAAAACATCTCCTGCCCAATTGGAAACTTTACTGTCAAAGAAATAATAGCTGCTACAATACCCATTAAAACAGCAATAGCAATTTGGCGTGCTGATATCTGTAAAGGTTTTATATTCTTGCTCATTAGATTTACTTTTCCTATAATCCTTAACGGATTTATTGTTCTATAAATTGAAATTGTAAGAGTGAATTATTATATAATACTTAGTAATTAAGCAGAACAAAGTCACAGCATGCGCATAATGAAATCGTTAGCAATACCCACGGTACACGTGTTCTAAGATGTGGACATTTTGTTCTAAAGTATAGTTTTAATATCCACTATATGCGATAAAAGAAGTCTAAGGTGATATAGATGAATTGGAAAAAGATTTCTCTCTCTATTCTGGTAGGTTGTGGCATAACGCTTTTAACAGGTCTTTTCTCGAATATGCCTAGTATGCTTCTAGGCGCTTCTCATTATGGATACCCCTTGGCTTGGCTTTTTAAGCTCATAGTGGCTCCGGAATATTTTCCATGGCGCGTAAATATTGTAAACCTTATCGTAGACATTGCATTTTGGTCGGTAATTATAGGCGCAGTCTTATTACTTGTTAATACCCGTCGACGCAAAAAGATAGCGATTTTTGTGATCCTGCTGGTTCTTTTTATCGCGACGTTCTCGATGGGTATGCTTTATTACAAACAACCCAATAGTGCCGAAGGTAGTAACACTTCGGATATTAGAGAGCTTGCCACTGTGGATGATATAGATATCGCAATCCTTGAATCATTTCCTGTTCAGATAAACGTTATTGCTAGGGGAAATCTACCCGATGCCTGTACCAGAATTGATGACATAACCGTCAATCGAGAAGGTAATACTTTCATGGTCACTATCACAACCTTACGACCAGCTGGAGCGGTCTGTGCTCAAGTGGTTACGCCCTTTGAAGAAGTTGTCGCTCTTGATGTTGTTGGATTAGAAGCGGGCACATATACTGTGAATGTAAATGGGATTACAGGTACCTTCCAACTTCAGGTCGATAATATTTTAGATTGATAGCGCGCACGATCATATATTCAGCTTGAGGATTTCTTTCAGGCCTTTATACCTATTCCTCACGGTCACTTCTGTTACATCCGCCACTTTAGCTATTTCTTTCTGCGTTCTCTTTACGCCATCGAGCACGCAAGCAATGTACAGCGTAGCGCCAGCCAAACCCATAGGATCCTTACCGGACACAACTCTCTTTTGTTTTGCTTCTCGGAGCAATTGTATGGCTGTTCTTTGTGTTTTGATAGGTATCTCCATCTTTGAACCTATTTTAGATATGCATCTTAGGGGGTCTTCGACAGGTATTCTGATATCCAGCTCTCGAAGCAAGATCCTGTAACTGGATGCGACATTCCTCTTTCTTTTCGTGCTACTGGCGGAAGCTACCTCCTTCAAAGTCCTCGGGGTTTCAGTAGTTCTGCACGCCATATAAAGAGCAGCGGAAGCTATTGCTGGAATTGATCTGCCGCGCACTAATCCGTTGTCTAGTGCCTTTCTATAGATTATTGCTGCCTTTTCTTTCACATGCAATGGAATGTGGAGTTTATCTTTCAGCCGGTCTAACTCCCCCATGGCTTGAACTAAGTTTCTATCAATAGATGAATTGGCTCCAGTTCTAATTTGCAATTTTCTTAACTTCATCATTTCCAGCCTTGTGGAAATCGGCAATTGTTTTCCGTGTGCGTCTCGGCTTATTTGGTCAATAATCGTAGAAAGTCCCTTATCGTGCATAGAATAAGAAATCGGTATGCCTGCTCTTCCTCGACTTTCTTTCTCTTCTTTTGTGAAAGCCCTCCATTCGGGCCCTCTATCCATTATATTTTCATTAATTACAAGTCCACAATTTTGGCAGATGATCTCACCAAGGTCAATATCTTCAATAGAGTAATCACTACCACATTCAGGACATTTTGATATCTTCCATAATTTTCTTGAATGTAAAGTCAAGTTTCACAATACACCCTAACTGAATTATCGCATAAGCTAGATAAAATTAGAATAAT
>SMTZ1_10003247_pt1 | contig 27963 bp, 27 predicted proteins | sample DeeMarSWOR136_30_FD_25667 | JGI IMG/M metagenome (IMG submission 25667)
TGCACGTGGAGAGGTTCAGCTTTAGTTTGGATTTACACTAGGGCCTATTTGGGCGAAATGCCCGACGGTGACCATTCATTCGCTATATTAGCGTCCCCATCGTCTAGCCAGGTCCAGGACACAGGCCTTTCACGCCTGCGACACCGGTTCAAATCCGGTTGGGGACGCCATTTGATTTCAAGTGGTTAGCTGACATCAGCCGATTATTTTTTTGTTTTGTAACGGTATTTTCCAGCTCTATTTCCAACCTCGGTTTCTTTTTTCGTAGTCCCTGCTCCATACCGTTGCCCACGAAATTCTAACCACTGCAACGGGCCGTGACGATAGCAAAACGGCTTTGAGAATTATGTGTAACTTGATCTCAGGATATACTTGGACTAAAGTCTTTCCAAGATTCCCGCCTTGAGATTCTGGGTCTTGTCCATGGTTAGGAAGAAACCGAAATCCTCTGAAAATATCTTGATTTTGGGCCTTGGCGGCGTCGGGTACTACCTGGCAAAACGCCTGGAGCATGAAGGACACGCGATCACGGCAATAGAGTCGGACGGTGGCCTGATTCGCCATGCTGATGGGAACCTGGATGCCAGGCTTATTCAAGGCAATGCCATGAGTATCGGGTGTTGGCAAGAGGCTGACGCGGAAAAGATGGATTATCTCATTGCTGTTACTGACAATGACGCCGTGAATATGTTGGCTTCAATGATTGGGGATCGCTTTGGAATCAAACGTAAGATCGCCAGGGTTCGTTCTCTGGAATTTGGAAATAAGGACTCCTTTCTCAATGCCAAAGACTTGAGGATTGACTTGATCATCCATCCCGAGGAGTTGGCGGCTCAAGAAATTGTAAGACTGATCAAATTGAGAGCAGGTAACGATATCATCGATGTGGCCGAGGGGCAAATACAGGTCATGGCGACCCGTATTCATGAAACATCCCCTTTGGCCAACAGAAAACTAAAAGAAATCTCTCGCATGCATCATGATTTTCCTTTCCGGGTGGTTGCCATTGCGCGTGGAATAACCACGATTATCCCCGGCGGAGAGCATAAGCTGTTGCCTCAGGATCAAGTTTTCTTTATGGCCAGCAATGAAAACTTGCCCCGGTTGATGCAAATGACAGGCGTCGAGCAGCAACAACGTCATCGGGTGATGATTCTGGGAGGGGGCCTGGTGGGACGCCGCGTAGCCGAGTTATTAGAAGAAACCGTGGAGGTTCGACTGGTTGAAAAAGATGAAAAATGTGCCCAAGAGTTATCCTTCACGCTGAAAAACGCAGAGGTTCTACATGGAGACGGTTCGGATTCAAGCGTTCTTCTGTCAGCAGGGCTCATGGATATGGATACGTTCATCACCGCAACCGGGGAGAATGAAACCAACATCATGAGTTGCGTGTTAGCGAAGCATCTCATGAATACACAAAACAGGGATGCTCAGGGCAGGCAGAGAAAATCCATTGCCCTGGTGAATAAAGAGGATTATTTGGTTCTGGCGGCCACCATGGGGTCGGACATCGCCGTGAACAAAAAAATCCTGGCAGGGAACGAGATTCTTAAATTCATTCGCAGGGGAGAATTGCTCTCTGTGGCCCACCTGCATGGATTCGATGCGGAAGTGGTCGAAATCCTCGCTGCTCCAAACTCCCCGATTACCCACAAACCCCTTTCCAAATTGGATCCTTCATACTACGGAAAGATTATCATCGGTGCGATTTTTCGCGACGGACAGTGGCAAGTGGCTGTGGGCGACACCCATATCCATGCTGATGACCCGGTTATCGTTGTCTGCACCTCACTCCACCTGAAAGATGTCCAGAAATTGTTCTTAGGCTAAACGCACCCTGCCAATCGCTGCTTTGCCACCCTATTTTTTCCAAAAGGACGGATAGAATACGACCAGCGCTGAAAACATTTCCAGTCTGCCAACCAGCATATTGTACGATAAGAACCATTTCCCCACATCAGAGATGTGAGCGTAGTTTTCAGATGGTCCCACCGCGCCGAAGCCCGGACCTATGTTCATGAGCGTGGCAATGACGGAACTCATGCCGGTAACATAGTCCATATCATCCACCAACACCATAAAACAACCCCCTCCCAGTACCAGGAATATGTTGACAATGAAATAACAAACGGCAAGATCAATGATTTGGGGGTGCACAGGACGCTGGTTAAGCCGGATGGCTATAACCGCCATGGGTTGGACAAAAATTCTCTTTATTGAGGCCGCAATATATTTCCATATAATGACGTAATGGACGACCTTAATACCGCTGGTGGTGGATCCGGCGCAAGCCCCGATAAAGCACACCGCGTAGAGAAACATCTGCGCAGCGTGGGGCCATTTTTCATAGTCTGCGGTGGTAAACCCGGTTGTGGTTAAAAGAGACATGACCTGGAATGTGCCGTGTCGGATGGACTCCGCCAAGGTGTTATGGGTATTCTCCTTCCATAAAATCCATGAAACAATCCCACAGAAAACGAGCAAAAAACCTACATACCACCTGAATTCCGTATTTATTTTCAATGCGCGCCATTCCCCCTTCAACATCTGATAAAAAAGCATAAAGGTCATGCCGCCCAAAAACATAAACAGAATAATCACCCAGTCGAAGTATGCATTGTTATAAAACCCTATGCTCGCATTCTTAGGGGAGTACCCCGAAGTGGATACCGTCCCGAACGAATGGCACAAAGAATCAAAAAGAGACATTCCTCCGAAACAGAGTAAAACTGTTTCCAAAAGGTTCAGCGCCAAATAGATCCCCCAGAGCCAGACCATGGTATCTCTGTTGCGAGGTATGAATTTCTCCTTGGTAATAACCTGGCCTGGGCTCGACTCAGCCCGAAATATGCGAAGACCTCCCATTCCGTGAGGCAGAAATATGACAACCAACGTCAAGAATCCCATACCACCGAGCAAATGGGTTTCGCTCCGCCAAAACAAAAGACCATGAGGGACCACTTCTATATCCGTGAGTATCGTGGCTCCGCTGGTGGTGTAACCGGACATCATTTCAAAAAAGCCGTCTGTAAAAGAAGGAATCGATCCGTGGATCATAAAAGGCAGGGCGGATAGAGCAGAGACCAAGATCCATCCGAAGACAGCAATGAAAAAACCGTCTTTCAGGCTCAAATCGTGACTTTTTCGGAAAAACCACCAAAGAGGCAGTCCCAACGCGATTGTGATTATTCCCGAAATGAGTATTGAAAACAGATCTCCCTCGTTGAAATACAAGGAACATACCAATGGCAAAGCCATCGAACTGCCGGTAACAATCAATAAGGTACCCAAGACACGGGCTATGGAGGCGATATTCATAGATATCCCGAACCAGCAGTCTTCAGAGCTTGAAAACTTAACACTTGCGTCAAGCTTCGAAATATTGAGGTGCCATTGACTCTGCGGTCTCCGCGTGCTCGGCGGTGGATTCTTACTTCCGGTATATAGCATCACTTCGCCTCAAGCAGTGGATCTTTCTGTCGCAGACTCGTCGGTTTGCCCGTACCGGTCCGGGACGGGCCGGGGAGGCGAAGCTTTACTGCAGAAGGGGCATCACAGTTCGTCCAAAAAATGCACTTTTCCGTATAGTACAAAAGCTTGAAAATCGGAAGCACCTATTCCCCCAGGGGGTTAATTTCAGCATATGGAAACAATACCCGGAGGAAGTCAGGGGCTTGGATGATGTGCCGAAAGGCTACCGGAGCGTTTATGAAGCACTGGTGCAATACTGTCATTTCGACCCCCGCAAAAGCGGGGGGAGAAACCTTACAATGCCAATGGGTTATCAAGATTTCTCCGAGAGTTTACCGTAAGGCACTCCCAGGGGTCGAAATGACATGTTTATAAAGAAAGGCTCTACCAGTCAGGCCAGCAGGAGGGACTTTCAAGAATTTGTAAAAAAGACTGATCCTTGGGTTGACATCAGCAGGTTAAGAATCTAAATTACTGTGGTTATGGGTTGTTTTTGGACACAGTATTTTATACTTTTCAAGAGTCTTAAGACGCTACCGCCAAAAATTCCCCTTTGCGGGATCCCAGGGCAGGCGGATTTGTAGAGTGAAAGAGAAAGTTTGGTTTCGAGTTCAGCGGAACCAACTTTTTTTTTGCCTCTTTCCCCCCGGTGCCAAAAAGGACGGCCGGCCGGGAAGCAACAAACCAAAAGGAGGAACTTGTGTCAAACGATCGTTGCATCCACGGGCTTATCAAAGGACAATGTGGCATTTGCCAGAGACTGAACCCCAAACAGAATTCCGAAAAGGGGCGCACTGCCAAAGACAAGCAGCGCGAGGCCAAGCGGGGCGCCCAGTCGAGTAATTAAAGCAGCCGCGTAAAGATCTTTCATTTCTTCCCCGAAAAAAGGCTGAGGTATTGGCCGTAGCCTTCCTTTTCCAAATCCTCTTTCGGAATGAACCGAAGAGCAGCCGAATTCATGCAATACCTCAGGCCTGTCGGGGGCGGACCGTCTGAGAAGACGTGCCCGAGGTGGGAATCAGCATGTTTGCTCCGCACCTCGGTTCTCACCGTGAAGAAGCTCCGGTCTTCTTCCTCCACAATGTTCTCCGGTTCCAAAGGCTTGGTAAAACTGGGCCAGCCGGTGCCTGAATCATACTTATCCATGGAACTAAAAAGCGGCTCACCCGAGACGATGTCCACATAAATGCCCTCTTTTTTGTTGTCCCAGTATTCGTTTCTAAAAGCCGGCTCCGTGCCGTCCTCCTGCGTGACCTTGTACTGCATGGGCGTCAGTTTTTCCCGCAGCACCTCGTCTTTCGGTTTCTTGTACTTCACATTCTCTGAAAGATCTGCCGTCGGTTTCTTTTCTTCGCCCCACGTCTTGGACAAAAACTGATCGCGCCCGGAATTCCAGCGATAAAACTTGTAGCGGACTGCGTGGGTCTTGTAGTAATCCTGATGATAGTCTTCGGCCTTGTAAAACCTTGTTAATGGCCTGATTTCCGTTGCAATGGACTTATCAAAAGGGCCGGATTTTTCCAGTGCCCGCATAGACTCCTCAGCCAGGCGCCTTTGTTCCTCGTCTTCGTAGAATATAACGGTACGGTATTGCGATCCTCGATCGACGAACTGACCTCCTGGGTCCGTGGGATCCACATGCCGCCAGAAAACGTCGAGTAGCTCTTTGTATGTGATCTTTTCCGGATCATAAAGCACTTGGACCGCTTCCACATGACCTGTCCCGCCGGCAGACACCTCCTCGTATGTGGGGTTATCCTTCTCGCCGCCGGCATATCCGGATATCACCTCGACCACGCCGTCAATTTTTTCGAAATCCGCTTCCACGCACCAGAAACATCCACCGGCAAACGTAGCCGTATGGTAATTGGTCTCTTTTTTCATCGTCATTTCCTTTCTTTTTTTCTCCGTGGCCTTGTTGCTGGAATGCACAAATCCAACGGCAAGCACGCCTGCAATGATCAATACGGCAATAAACAGAGCGGGTTTCATATTCATCCCTCCATTCATGACAGATTTGAGGTGTGTAGGGAATGCGTGTCTCTCACATCACCGTGCGGGATGAGCCCATTATGTCTGCATAACGTTATAAAATAATCATCCTCCACCTCTGAGTACAGCCTCACCCGAGATTCTTTTGGTGTAAGTTGGTGGCTTTCGGGTTCTGAAACTGAGTTGCGGAATTGCATAAACACGTGCACCTATTCACCAGTAGAGACACTGAGGACATAGAGAAATTCAAATCTTTCATTTGTCCCGATGAACCATCGGGGCAAATGAAAGGGTTGTCTCTGGCCGGTGCGAAAGATTTTGACTGAAAAGATCGAAGAACCGGAACTCCACGATACAGCAAATGGACGGTGCGACGAGATAGATCTATCTCCGCCGATGCTATCTTCGCTGTCAACCCGATGGATTGAAGCCCTTGAAATGGCTATAGAGCGGGGGATGGAGAAAAGGTCTTTACTCACCTCCTCCAACGAGCGGGAAAGGAATGACGTGGACTCTCACCTCTTGAACGCCGTCCATTTTTTCCAGGATCTTCTTGACTTTTTCCACCACTTGCTTTTCCTGGATCGGCGGGGCATCAATTCGCACAGAAACCAAGCCTTCTTTAGAAAATGTCTCTGAATTTGGGAATTCATCCACCAGTGCCGCTTTTGCTTCAGCAGCCAATGCCAGGTCCTCGATCATTTGCTGCGTCTCTGGCGTGGTTTGATAACAAGGGAGCCGAGCAGCGTACATGACGAGGTCAACGGCATCCTCTACCGTCTTTGTTTTGATATGCACCACCAGGTCATAGAGGCTGCAATCCTTCGTGTCGTGGCCGTAGAGTTGCAAGCCCCATTTGCGCCGCTCATCGTCGTCCTTCATAAGGGTATACCGCGCCTCCTCGGCGGAAATACCCTCCCTTTTCATCTCTTCCTTCACCCGGTCTTCCAAGTCCGCGATGACACGGACCTTGAGAACATGGGAAATCCCTTGAAGAAAAAAATGGCCGGCCAGGCCATGATAGACCACGTTGTCTCTTTTTACGTGTTTTAGGAGGGCGGACCGAATGTAGGCGATGTATTTTTCCTTCCCGTGAGTAAACCGGTTGAGGACGGAGGGTGCATCGTGAATAGCACGCACCAGTTTGATCTCCGGTATATGAAATTGGTCGGAGGCCTCCAGAAGGACGTCTCGAGACAGACATTCGTACCCAAGACCCTGGGCCACCTTTTCGGCAACCTCCTTCCCTCTGCTGTAAGAGCCTCTCGAAACGGTAATGATGGACATGTCATCCTCCTTTCCTGCCTATTGACGTTTTATGCTATAACCTTGGTGCGGTGTGGTCAAGCCTTTAAGCCAAGCTTTTAATCCCGTTTCTCCTGTTCATCCTGTCTCACCCAACTGCGTCTGAGCCTTTGACGCTTGGGTTGCCTCGGGTTTTTCAAGCGCTTCAACGGAATCGACTTCCGCCATGCATAGCGGCTCGACATATCTTTCCATCATATGAATAAGGGGTTTCAGCGTGCTTCTGGACAAAGCGGATATGGCCACGCCTGCACAGCGTTTGACAACCGGTTCGAGGAGTTCGGGACGGACAAGGTCCATTTTGTTAAACACCAAGATCGTGGGCTTTTGACCCAGACCCAATTTTTCCAGGGTTTCTCCAACAGCTTGAATTTGCTCTTCCATATCCCATGCGCTGGCATCGACGACGTGCAGAAGGAGATCCGCTTCTTGCAGTTCTTCCAGTGTGGCTGCAAAGGCGTCCATCAAATCTTGGGGCAGATCGCGGATGAAACCCACCGTGTCCGTGATAACAGCTTCAAAATCCCGCGGAAAGCGCAAACGTTTGCTTGAAGGGTCCAATGTGGCGAAGAGCTGATCTTCCACAAACACGCGGCTTTTCGTCAGGGAATTTAAGAGGGTCGATTTACCTGCGTTGGTGTAACCCACGATGGATATGGTGGGCATTTTCTTGCGAAGCCGCAGGGCGCGCTTTTGAGCTCTGTTCTTGCGAAGCATCTTCAGCTGTCGCTCCAGTCTCGTAATGCGCTCGTTGATTCGTCGTCGATCAATTTCCAGTTTTGTTTCGCCCGGCCCGCGGGCGCCTATCCCTCCTGTAAGACGTGAAAGGGCGTCGTCTCTCACCCCGAGACGGGGGCGCAAGTATTTGAGTTGAGCCATTTCGACCTGAATCTTTCCCTCCCGGCTCTGGGCACGCTGTGCGAATATGTCCAGGATCAGCTGGGTCCTGTCAATAACCCTCAATTCGGTCACGTCCGTAATGGCGCGAATCTGAGATGGATTGAGTTCTTGATCGAAGATCAAAAGATCAACCCCCAGCTGCAAAGCACGGATACTGATTTCACTCAACTTGCCTTTTCCCATCAGGTGTTTGGGGTTGATTTGGCGTTGTTTTTGGATAATCGTATCTGCCACGACTACACCGCTGGTTCCGGCCAGTTGCTCCAGCTCCTGCAGCTTTTCCGTCGCCCTTTGCCGATCCGCATCAGTCACGCTCACAAGTATGGCAAGGTCGCGATCCTTGCCTGCAGTCGTGGCTGGAAGATTTCTTTCCATCTCGTCTTCCAACGAATGCACCAACTCCAGAAAATCAAGGCCTGTTTGACGGCATGGAACGGGCGGCAGGATTTCCCACCCCCGGTGATCGTCCTTCCTTTCTGGGAGAATATGAGCAACCTCCAGTGTCGTAGCGCCTCCATGGTCATCAACATGCACAACGGCGAGGCAGTCAAGGCGCAAAAAGACAAGATCCATTAAATCATCCCTTGAGATGGATTCTCCTTTAAGGTGGGTGTGGATAAAGCGAAGACCTCTTAGACGACGCCTTTCTACCCGAGACTCGGGAAGTTCGGGTATCAGGATGAATTGCGCATCCCCCACAATAACCCTGTGGACCTGTCCTGCCCGGTCCAGGAGTAACCCCACCTGCCGCCCGCTTTCAAAGGAAAGACGAGCCAGGTCCCGGCTCAATTCAGGTGAAATAACATCGTGGGGGGAGACCTTTCGTCGGCTGAGCTTATCGATTCGGGCGCGTATGTTCTTCTTTAAACCGGTTGTTTTCCCAGAAATCTTGCTGATTTCGCGACCTCCCTTTTTGCCTAAAGCCGCAAAAGCACGCCTTTTCTAAAAGTTCAACGCGTCAGAGTACACCTCATCAAAACAGGGAATATTGATCCGAAGCCATTTCTCCGTCTTTTCGATCAGGCCGTTCTGGATCTGACGGATTCTTTCCCGTGATACACCATATTTGGTGCCGAGCATCTCCAGAGTAACGCCCTCCTCCCCCATAATCCTTTGGTCAAAGATATCCGCTTCTCTTCCAGCAAGGGTTTTGCGGAATTCCTGAATATTCTGCGTCAAAAGTTTTCGCCTTTGCTCCCTGGAGACCTCTTCATCGACAGGTCTCTCAGAGTCTGGAATAAACGAGCCATAGGGTTCGCGTGAATCTTCAAAGACAGGGCTGTCGAGTGATAATTCCTCAGTTGCCAATCGGCCTTTCATTTCAGTCACTTCATCTTCCTCAACCCCCAGTCGATCAGCCAGCAGCTTCGTTTCCGGGTTGATGCCCTTGGCCCGCAGTTTCTGTCGTTCTTTGTTGAGTTGGTAAAACAGTTTTCTCTGGTTTTGGGTCGTCCCTATTTTGACGAGTTTTCGATTTTCCATGATATATTTGAGGATATACGCCTTAATCCAATAGGACGCGTAATAGGAAAACTTTATGCCTCGGTGGGGATCGAATTTATGAATGGCCTTCACAAGGCCTACATTTCCCTCCTGTATCAGATCCAAGACGTTCTCTTTGGAGTGTTTGCTGAACCCCATGGCAATTTTTACCACGAGCCGCAAATTTGAAGCAACTAATTGACACCCGGCTTCCTCGTCCCCCTGCTTTTTGAAGCGCAGAGCCAGTTTGTTCTGTTCTTCTTTGCTCAATACCCGATACATGCCAATTTCAGACAAATAGGCTTTCAACATGTCGTCCTGCGCCCCTTGCCCAGACGCACCCCTCAAAGTCCTACCGGAACGATCGCCTGTCTTCGCCTTCTTTTTGTCCACATCTGAAAATTGAGCTTCACTTTCCTCCATGCTCAGGAGGGCGTTCGTATTTAAACCCGTGTAAGCGGTTTTCATTTCATCCATGCCTCCCCGCGATTTCTTATGGTCTAGATCTTTTGCAGACAGGAAAAGAAATTTTCAAAAAACAACAGATCTGCCCTTAATTAAACCAATTTAAATTAACCATAATTTCTGAAATGTCAATGACCACAGCCGTCATCCGGGCCTGCTTTCTCCTGTGTTTATCCGTCTCTCTCGATTTGGATTGCCCGTCATGTTTCAGCCGAAGGGCCGGACCGCCTGACCTTGTCTTCGGGTGTCGTTGAAGGCCCTCTGCGAACCTCAATGGCAAGGCGAAAATATCTGTTTCCCTTCTTGACCCCATGGATGCTATGCTTAGGCCCATCGCTTCCGAACACATCTCTTCGGGTCCGGTGGCTACACATGCTTGAAAAGGTCCGAATTTAACCTCTTTGGTTTGGCGCCAGGCGTGCGCTGCCTGCCCTCTTGGATCGCGAAGGACCAATGACCCGCGGTGGCCCTGTGGTGGATAACCCGGGAAAACAGGAGACATCTCATGACAAAGGGCGGCAAAATACATATCGGCACATCGGGATGGCATTATGACCATTGGAAAGGCCCCTTTTACCCGGAAGAACTTCCCATTCAAGAGATGCTTTCCTATTACGTCGGCCATTTAAAAACCGTTGAAATCAACAATTCCTTTTACCAACTTCCCAAGAAAGCAACCCTTGAAATGTGGAAAGAGACCGTGCCCACCGAGTTTGTCTTCGCCATGAAGGGCAGCCGTTATATCACCCATATGAAAAAGCTCAAGGACCCCTCCAGAACCGTCCCTCCCTTGCTCGAGGTTGCGGGCGTTCTGGGAGACAAACTTGGGCCCATTCTTTTTCAACTGCCCCCTCGCTGGCGTGTCAACCCCGAGAGGCTCTCTGCATTCCTGCAAACCTTGCCGAGTGATTTCCGGTACGCCTTCGAATTCCGCGACTCGAGCTGGTTCGATGATCGAATCTATGAAACCCTGGCAGCACACAAGGTTGCTTTTTGTATCTATCACCTGGGAGGACGTCTTTCCCCCAAGGAAGTCACTACCGATTTTGTTTACGTGAGGCTCCATGGTCCTGAAGGCGCCTATCAGGGGCAATATGATGAAAAAACGCTTTCCGCTTGGGCAGGTGCTTTGTCAAGCTGGCAGGATCAGGGGAGAGAAGTATTCTGCTATTTTGATAACGATCAAGCTGGATACGCTGTGCAGGATGCGCTGAGATTGCAGGGAATGATGGCAAAGCGATGAAGGATGCCTGATGAACGTTCGGATGTTTCCGAGATATTCAACAACAAATGAGGAGGCGCCTCTGCGGGCATTACCTTGTCTTTCTGCTGTTCAGAATGGCTGCAAGGTTTTTTTCCGCCCAGTCATCAACCCGGCGCTCCTTTTCCACGTAATTGATGAGCCTATCTGAAAGACGCCGGTCGTTTTCCATGGCCCTGAAAACCCTATCTCCAGCCGCCCTGGCCTTCATGGGGTCTACATAAATCACCCCGTCTTCTTCACCGAAGCCCCTTTCCTTGAGCACTCTTGAAGCGCCGCTCGTGCTGAGCACAAGGATCCCCCGTTCCTCGCGCCTCTTGTATTTCTGTGAAAGGATGTACTCAAAAGCCACCAAGTTCATTCCGTCTTCCAGGGGCGTGACAAGCATGACCTCCACTTCTTTCATGAGTCTGTAGTTCTGGGGAGAGGGAATGCCCTCGCCGATGTGGATGATAGCTTGGTCATGCAGCTTCTTGTTAATCCGCTCGATTTCCTGCGTCAGGACGGCATCAAGGTATTGATAATCAGAGGAGCCTGATCTACTCGGAGAGGTCACCTGGTAAAATCGGGCGTCTTTTCCCAAAGCCCTCATCCTGTCGAGGGTCTGTTGAAAGACAGCGCACCTCTCAATAAGGCCTTTTGTGTAGTCACACCGCTCCAAGCCCCCAAAGATGGTTTTTCCTTCCCTCCTGTCACGCGCTATCTTCTCATGAAGACTTTCCCCCCTTAATGGGTACTCCAGGACTTTTTCTTCAGAGACTTCAGAAAGAATCTTGTCCACGTCCAACCCTATGGGAAATGCGCCTACCGTTGTCACCCGATCTTGATGTCCGATTCTCCAGGTAATTGTCGCAAAACTCTTTTGTGTGAAAGCCTATGAAGTCATTGGAAAGCGTACCCCAGGTCAGCTTCTGCAATGCGCTTTCAATGCTTTCGCCGAAAGGGTCATATACCTTGGCCTTCACCCTGCTTCTCTTGTCTTCTCTTATGAGCCCTTGAATTTCATGAATATCGAAGAAAGGCGTATGGATAAACTGCCCCACGTGTATTCGCTTTCTCTCTTCTTTTGATAACCCCTCTTCCCGAAGGAGTGCTCTATAGGTTTCTGCGATTTGCAGGAGGTGATAATCTTGATTCCAGATTACGATGTCGTCCTCTTTCTTCCAAAATTCCTTGGACTTACGAGTTTCGTCAACAATGGTGTTTGCAAAGGTCACGCCACTGCTGGTGTACTGGATGAAATCGTTTTTTTCGAAGTTCGGTCTGGGGAAAGCCTTGGCTTTCTTGTAAAACACCGGGGGTCTTGTAAGATGCATGAGTGGCCAAAGGAAGCCGTTAGCGAACTTGTTGTAATAGCTGTGCATATGCCTTGTGTCAAAAAAAACGAACCTCATGTAGAAATCATACTCTCGGTACGCGAAGTGCATCCTGGTATCGGGACCTATCTGTATGAGAGGGAACTGATTTGGCGCATAACCTTCTTCAACCATTTTCTTGAACAAATGAGCATAGTGCCCTCTGGCCACGTCCAAATCTCTATCTCCTAAGGATGAGCCGATCCATGTAGGATTCCACTGGCCCGGCTTTAAGAGGCTGGACATAGCCTGAACAAGGCCGCCCTCTCCGAATTTCGGGGCTTCCGGCACGGTTCCGCTTTTGAGGCATTTTTCAGCTTCGGCCAAAAAGGCGTCTGAAAAGCTGAATGGTCCCCTGTTTGAAACAATCAGCAAGTCACTCATGCCCTCTTCCCTTTGCCCTTAGAATCCCTTTAGCGTCTTTCAACATACCATCGGCCTCACTGGCGCACAATGGGGGCAAGCGGGCATTTTCCTGAAATATGGACTGCTGCTTCAAAGCAGGGGGGAGGAAGCCCGACGGCATTCATAAAACGACCCCTTTTGGGAAGATTTTCTAGAATTGCACAATTTTTCGAACACCCCTTGCCGGAAGACCCTAAAAGGAAATCGGCCCAATTGAGCGCTTGATGGCCTGGGCCAAATGAAGGATTATGCCCATAGCATTCTCGTAAGTGGGTTCAGGAAGGATTTGCAGGGAGTGACAATGCTCTATCAGAGGGATTTGTGCAAAAAAACACAGGTGGCCCCCAAGAGATTTCTTCTCCAGGGGGCCTTGGGTCTTAAGATTCCGTTTTTTGGGATTCAAGCTCTTCGATGCGCTTGTTAATGGCATCCAGCTCATCCCTAATGACGTTGGCATCCTCTTTGAGCATGGCGACCTCATCCTCAGGCGCCATAGCATTAACCATGGGACCGTACGCGGGGCCGTACCATCCACCCCAAGGGGGTTGAAATCCGGGCCAGCCGTAGCCTCTTCCGAAGCCTCTGCCCCGGCCAAAACCTCTACCAAAACCGCGGCCTCGACCAAAGCCTCCTCGGCCAAAACCCCAACCATAACCTGGGCCATACCAGGGCCCGTAACCGCCCCGGCCGGGATTGCAGAAACCGCGGCCTCCACCGGTCATGGGACCGGCGCCCATAGGACCTGTACCGTCAAAACCAGGCATACCAAACACCTCCTTTCTCATGTAGATGCTTTAGGAAGATTTCGTGGCCCTTGCTCATCTTTTTTGGCGCTCCTAAGTAAATCTCACCACGCAGGGTAAAAACTGCGACCCCAATTGCCTCTGCCGAAGCCCCTTCCGCGCCCGAAGCCCGGAGCAAACCCTCTTCCAAAACCACGGCCTCGACCAAAGCCTCGACCCCGGCCAAACCCACGACCATAACCAGGACCCCAGCTTCCGGCGCCCCAGGCAGGATATGGGCCGTATCCGGCATGATAACCGCTACAATAACCTCTTCCCCATCCGGTCATGGGACCGGCGCCCATAGGACCTGTACCGTCAAAACCAGGCATACCAAACACCTCCTTTCAGAATCTGCCGCCCCAGCCTCTGCGGTGCCTTCCTCTGCCTCTGGGCGGCATCGCAAAATGACCTCCCTCAATTCTGAGGACCTTGCCCACAACCAAGGCATCTGCGACGATCGCTCTCGCCTCACCGAGGATCCTGCCGAAGGTCTGACGCGAGACATTCATCATCCGTGCCGCAGTCTCATGATCCAGGCCCTGATAATCGCAGAGTCTGATGGCCTCAAGACCCTCGATGGGCAGAAAAGCGTCTTCCCTCCCCCACGGGGGCATTGAGTCCGGAACGAAGGCATTCACAATCGGGCGTCCCTGAACAAACCTCAATTTCCGTGGCCTTGGCATTTGGACCTCCAGTTATGAGCTTACGCTCATAATATAGCCTTATAGCAGTAAGTGTCAAGAACTTTTTTGAGCATATGCTCATTTCATGACTGGGGACTTTTTCGTGTTTGGTCACGATTACCGTGCTTGGAAACCATCAAACCTTAAATGACTTGACTAAAAAATTTTTTATGGTATTATAACTCATTATCACTTAATACATTATATTCGGGTTAAATATAAAAAATAGGTGTAACGTTCTCTTTTTGCAGAGAAAAAGTGGCGGCGGTACCGCCGCTCTGTGATTTAGAAGGAGGGCAACAACTTGGAACAGAGCAAAGAGGTCTACAAGAAGGAATATCGAAAGATCACGGTGAAGACGACGGATGGCGACACGCTCAAAGGCAAAGTGAATATTGGAATGAAAACGAGGGTTGCCGATCTTTTCACCAGGTCAGAGGACCCTTTCATTGTTTTGTCCGATGTAGAACACAAACAGGGTTCCAAAAAAGTCCTCTTTGTCAACAAGAATGCCATCGTCTGGGTTGAACCCCAAGACGAATAAACAAAAGGATCCTTCCATCTGACATTTCAGTTTTCCCTTCGAATCGGGGCCGATTGGTTATGATTCGGCCCAGCATTCACGCCTTTCCAAATTTCCCGACACCACACGCTAAGGATTCTATTCCCCAGTTCCCCCGATTCTAGCGTTAATCTCAAATGCAGGAGGACGGAGAATCTGCTTTTTAACGGAGCACAAGTCCGTAGAACGAACAATGGCCTTCTTGTATTGTTCAGGGAAGTTGGGAGGCAGAGTCATGTTGATCTCGATCTTCTCCATCAAACGCGTTTCGGCGTTCTGATGAAATCGGACGACCATCCTCAAGTCTTTCGCGTCGATACCACGGGCCTGACAAAAGGAAAGGGCATATATGCCCGCACATGTCCCTATGGAGGCCAGGAAAATGTCAAAAGGCTCAGGGGCACTGCCATCTCCCCCCTCTTCTTTCGGTTGGTCCGTCTTGTGGGTAAATCCTTTGAACTGTGCATCCACTTTCTTACCACCTGGGAAGTTGATTTCCATGTCCATATGAGAGTCTCCTTTGCCGCCCGAGTTGGATAGGTCATTGTCACATGAAAGTTCTTGTCTTCTCGCCCGCAAAAGGGGTTATAATGCTTGTGAGCAGTTCTTTCTCGAATTTGAAAAAGAAAGGAAAATGTGGCAATGGAAAAAAACATTCAGGAAATCAAGAAGTATCTCGATTTCATTGATCAATGTGTCGCAAGCAACTCCTTTGAAGACATCCCCAAAAACCTGGAATGCATCAGAGAAGAACTGTCCAAATTGGAGGAAAAGAAGCAGGAGAAATAGGTGTCCGCCAGCTCAAGGCGAGGCCCCTTTTTCATTTACCTGGCCCCGGACCAAATGGCGCCCTCTTCCGCCATAACTTCAAAGGTCGCCTCTATCGTGCTGTCGGAAAGATTTTTGGTGGGCGAATCCTGTTCCTTCTTTTTGTCCCATGACGATTTCCCGCAATTGGGACAACGAAGGGGCTCATTTTTTTTCGCTGAAAAAGAAAACCCGCATTCACAGTGAACGTCCGATCCAGCCATGACTGTCTCCTTTGACTGCTTCATTGTGCCATAATCCAAAGACTTATCACGACAATATCATGTGGTGCCCGTTCATTCCTAAGGAACCTATCATAGAACAAACCAAACCGCCGGTCAAATGTCATGCCTGTCTTGGCCCCATCTTTCCTCTTGACCAATGATCGTCTCTTCTATATTCTGGCGTCTACTCACCGGGCCGGTTCGGCCTGAACGCTAACATTTCAAGAGGGAGGTGTGATATGGCTGGAAGTACATACAAGATTATCGAACTGGTTGGAACAAGCGATAAGTCCTGGGAGGAGGCCGCCAAAATTGCTATCGAAACAGCCGGGGAGAGCCTCAAGGATCTTCGAGTCGCTGAGATCACCAAAATGGATTTGACTGTTGAAAACGGCAAGGTCAAAAGTTACCGAACCAGGGTCAACGTTTCCTTCAAGTATCAAAAATAGGACCAGAAGAAGAGTCCCCCTGAAAAGGCAAACCGAGGGCAGGGCCTTGATGACCCTGCTTTTTTTTGCGCTTCAGGAAACCCGTTCTTCAGGTGCAAAGCTCCCTCCGCTACGACGGTCGAGTCTGCGCGAACGCGAGTCACACACACCCCCTTCCTCCTCTTCAAAACTCCAGAGAAGAGATAGTCCGGGCCGCTACGTCATCAGCCACGCACGTTCCACCTTACTCTTCAACGACAAACCCGGGAGGCAAGGCACGTTCCTGCCTTTGCTTTTCCTTCGGCAGATCCTTGTTCACATCCGGCCCGTATGGCTCCGGGGCATTGAGAATGAAGTGATCCGCCACGCTGGACTTGGCATGGAATACCAGTCCAAGCTCCTTTGCCTTTTCTACATACGATCCTGATGCCAGACGCAGCTCTCCCGTAGGTTCCACCACGATGGCCGACTCACCCAATACCGGACATTTGCTTTCGCAATATCCGCATCCATTGCACTTGTTTTCGTCAATCACCGGAACGGTCACGGGACGTCCTTCAACGAACTGGGAGGAAATGGCATTGTAGGGGCAAATCTCATCACAAATGAGACACCGCCTGTTTTGCTCCCAGGCGATACAACGGGTCTTGATGATTCTCGCTGTTCCGATCTTGGCGAATTGCTTTTCCTCCAACGGAAGGGGACGGATCGCGCCTGTGGGGCAAGTGTGTCCGCAGAGATTACAGGCTTGTTCGCAGCCTGCCCGGCGAGCCGTCAGTTTCGGCGTCCAGAGCCCGCTAATCCCTGCCTCAAACCAAAGGGGTTGAAGTGTGTTGGTGAGGCAAGCTTTTATACATTCGCCGCACCTTACGCATCGGGCCTGAAACGCCGTCTCGGGGAGCGCTCCGGGAGGTCGAATGAGGTTCGAAGGGCGAAGAGCCCGGGGTGATTCACCGCCGTGCAGGTGATCGAGGTTGGTCATGGCGATCGCTGCAGCAGCCACGCCCGAAAGACCGGCTCCCACGATCCTGCGCCGATGGATGTCAATTTCCGGAACCGGTGCCGGCGTCTTTTTGATCACTTTGAAAGAAACGGCACTTTCAGGACAAATCTCCTGACACTTGAGACAGGTGATGCACTCTGAATGTGCGGTGGTTACGAAATCTTCGGCAATGGCGGCCATGGGGCAGGCACGAAGGCACTTGCCGCATGAAGTGCATTGCTCTGAAACAACCCTTCGGAACAGGGGCTTCCGAGAAAAGAGAGCGAGAATGGCTCCGGCTGGACACAGGTTGCGGCACCAAAACCGTGGCCTTAAGGGCCCCAAAAGGAGCACCGTCAGCACCAGTGCCGCGACAAAGAGGTTTGTGTTGAAAACCGGGACGTTGAATCGGGCAAAGGCAAGGCCCTCCAAACCGAGCGCGGGAAAAACCGGACGGAAAGTATCCAGAAAGAGATTGGCCATCATCAGAGCAACCGGATAGAGAACAAAAGCATAGAATCGCGTGATCAAGGAAAGGGGAGAAAAAAGAAACACAGAAGAGATGCCGACAAGAGAGGTGCCGGCCACACCAAGGAGAAAGAGATATTTCAGATTCCTGTATTTGCCCGAGGCCTCAAAGCTGTTCCGCCCGCCCTTTCTTCCCTTCCGGCTCACCCAATCCGCAAAATCGATCGTCGCTCCCATGGGACAGACGTAGCCGCAGAAAAGCCGGCCCAGAAAAATGGCGAGACCAACCATTATCAGGGCCCATGCGAGACGAGGGATAAACGTGCGGGCAGCGGCCATGGTGCCCAAGGACAGAAGAGGATCGAGCCGAAGAAAGAGATCTACGTCTAACCAGGAGGGAAGGGGGTAGGTCGCGCGCCACAAAAGGAGAATGAAGCAAGCAAATATGGGGATCTGAAGAACTCGCTGAAACCGCATCACACAACGACCTCTTTGACGCTCTGAACGGCCACGTCCATATTGCCCAGCCCCCTTTCATGCGCCATGCGTATGTGCTTCACTTGACTCGCCTTAAACTTTCTCCCGTACCATGTTCCCAGTTCCACGGCCATGGCGTCTGCGGCAACCATATCTGTTGACGCAATGATCGTTTCTAATGGGATCACCTTGCCCGGGCCGCCGGGCCCGCCGCTTGAGAGCACACGTGAAGCATCCACCACAGTCAGTTGAGGTTTCAACACGGTACAAAGATCCACAATCGCCCTGTTAAGATCCATGTCCAGGTGAAAAGAACTTCGATCATAGATGAGGCCCATCATACCCTTCATGGCCAGGCTCACACCGGTAGCGCTGTGCGATTTGGCCACAGGTACGGCAATGAGGACATTCGCCTTCAGCACCTCTTTCATGATCATGGTCGACCTGAGTTCTTTTCCCTCAGGAACTTCGACCTCCTCATAGAACCGTCGGTCGGCCAATGCCTGGGTTTGGGTTTGGGGCAAGTCCTGGCAAGCCGCTCTAAGGCCGGACCTTTCAAGACAGAGCTCCGCATTGCGCAAGGGATTATCCAATACCAGCACAGAGGCTGCGCCCGCCTTGCGACACATGTCGCTCAATGCCCGCACCACATCGGGATGTGTGGTTGTCCCCCACTCCGGGGGATTAGGAAAACTCATATTGGGTTTGATCACCACCTTATCGCCTGGTTGAACAAAGCGTTGAATGCCCCCCAGTGCGTTCACGGCCCCGCGAGTCCCCGGGCCGGGCGTGCCTTTCGCAAGGACAATATCCGGGCTATTGCTCGCGCCAGCGCTTTCATCCCATAACCCAGACAAGGCGATTCCCATCGCCCCATAGGCAGCGCATTCAGCCGTCTTTTTAAGGAATTCCCTTCTGTTTATTTCTCCTGTGTCCATGATTCATCCCATCTTACCAGTCCGAGCATCAAATTGCTTACATGGCAAGCCAAGAAACACGAAGGTCATGGGGCTTTTCTGGAGTGACTGGCGGGAGGCCGCTGTTCTTTTCGTGACTTATCTGTGGGGGAAGCCGCAGCCCTGAGCCTGTCGAAGGGAATGCGGAGGGCGCAAAACTCCCCCATGGGTAAGTCACTGAAAAGACCAGGCCGGGAGCCTCGGAACGAAAGAAAAGCCCCATGACCTTTAGAAATGTAAACAATATGTTGCTCTCCCCAGTGATATTTCAAACCAATCGCCATTCGCGATGCTACGCACCTTCATTGGCGTTGGAACAATATAGATCTTTTTTGAAGGGATTCAATTGCCGAGGCTGAGCCCATTCGGCCTGCGGGCTATTTCATGTTCTGGTGGTGTTTCAGGCAATCTGCACGAGAAAAAACTTCGGGTTTTTCCAGCGGGGACGCGTGCAAGGCTGAAGCGCCCCGCCTCGAAGGGCAGGGCGCACATTTTCTGGCCCGGGACAAAACGCTTTGGAGGACTTAGTCAAAGGCCATCTCGGGTTTCCAGACTTCCCACACTTTTCCGACCAGGTCAGGCCCCGGTTTCAGAGTGACCTTCCCAGGTTTCCATCCAGAGGGTGTTGCCTCTGCGCCCTTGCTGTTTCTAACCAGCTGGAAGGCCTGAACCTGGCGAATGCTCTCCGCCACATTTCGACCTACAGGCGGGGTGAGCACCTCGTATCCCTGTATCACGCCATCGGGGTCGATGATAAACCTTCCCCTTGTCTCCACACCCGCGTCTTCATCAAAAACACCATAGACTCTCCCCACCTTTCCTCCTGTGTCGGACACCATGGGAAAGGGGATGCCGCCTTCAACCATCTTGGAAAGTTCATGATCATTCCACATTTTGTGAACAAAGACGCTGTCAATGCTCATGGAAAGGATTTCCACACCAAGGCCCTGAAACTCAGAGAATTTTTCGGCAACTGCCGAAAGCTCCGTGGCTCAAACAAAGGTAAAATCCCCGGGATAAAAGCAGACCAACACCCATTTGCCCAAGTATTCAGATAGGGACAAGGATACAAATTTCCCCTGATAATACGCTGGCGCGGAAAAATCCGGCGCTTTCTTTCCCACCATAGTCATGCCAGAACCCTCCTTCTTCATAATCGTTTCAGTCTTCACAGGCTCGCCTTTTTCAGCGGGCTCACCAACAGGCCCTCCCGTTGGCCGCGCACAGCCGGCCTTGAACTCTTTAGGCATAGGCAGGCTCCTTTCTCCGAAATGGTTTTGTCGAATCTGGACACATCAACCCTGACCAAATCTGCCCCCTTCTTAAAGACCCCCTTCAAGGAACCGTAGCCGAAAAGACAAACATCCTTGCCGGCATGACCGAAAGTGACGGTCCCCTCGCGAAGGGGAGTGAAAAAAGATAAAAGATGGTCATATGTTGTTAGATAGGAACGAAACGACTCTTCCTGACTATAGAAAAGAGTCCATCTCCAGTCAAGCAGGAAAGGAGGGCTATGGATCATTCCCATCTTCCCCTCGTGGAATCATTTTGGAGGCGGCTGCGAAACACACATGCCATGAAGTTGGTGAAAATCCCGGGAGGCAGATGATCGGGTCCTTTTAGACATGGCATCGGCTCAGGGATGTCTTGGGGTTCAAGGTTCGATCTTCTCAAGAATGCGCCCGGTCTTGTCCAGGATGAACAGCATAAATCCATTACCGGCCGCATGTTGCGCCAGCTCCTCGTATCGGATCGCTTGCACCTCATGGCTCTGTCCCGCCTCTCGAACCAGATGTTCAGCGCCTTGAACCGCATCTTCCTTCTCCAGAAAGGTTGGGATAAAGGATTCATCTTTCTCCTCGTCATGCTGCCCCAGGAATTGCTCATTTCCACCCGGATCGAGAACAATCACCCAAACCCAAGGATTTCCATCGATGTTGGTGCCCATGAGATGCTCCTCTTCATGTGGTTTATAAATGAAATGTGTTTCTCCCACAAAAAAGGCATCTCCCCTGAAGAAGATGCCCTGAAAACAATACGGGATAACGCATCTATAGCTTTTTTACGTTCCTTGCCTGCGGCCCCCGATCCGTTTCTTCAATTTCAAAAGTGACTTGATCTCCCTCATTGAGGCGTTTATACCCATCCATATCAATGGAAGAGAAATGAACGAACAAATCCTGGCCTTCATCTCGCTTGATAAAACCGTAGCCTTTCCTGGCATCAAACCATTTAACAATACCCTCTGCCAAAGTGATGACCTCCTTTCTGAACTTTCTCATCTGGTTCTATGCCTAAGGTCGTCACTCCAGCAAAGGCCGCCGTTTTGTAGAGCGATAACGACCACAAGCCAGAACCCTGCCAGAAGTCTCATTAGCATAATCGATCGCTGCGTGAAAGGTCAAGGGAAAAGAACGCAATTCCCCTTTGCTTGTAAGCGCCGGTTCATGACGCTTCTCCCTCAATGAAGCGTTCCACCTTCGCCTTGCGCTTCAACTCATCCAGGTAAAGATTTCTTTCTCTCCGAATGGTCGAACCCAATAGGTACTGCCTTATGTCGCCGTTTACCTCGTCGTAGGTCTTCTTCCCTTCCTTTCTTTTGTCCGTCACTTTGATAAGATGAAAACCGAAATCCGTTTCCACAACACCGCTCAGTTCGTCGGTTTCCAAGGCAAATGCAGCATCTTCAAAGGCTTTTACCATTTTCCCTTTGCCGAAGTATCCGAGATCGCCACCTTTGGCCGCGCTGGGGCACTGGGAGAACTCTTTGGCAAGGGCGGCGAAATCCTCGCCCTCATCAAGCCTTTTCTTGATGCTCTCCAACTGCTGACGCGCAGCTTTCTTTTTGGAATCATCTGTATCGGGATCGACCCTGATAAGGATATGGCTGGCCCGTATTTCTTCCTTTTGTTCGAAAAGTTCGGGGTGGGTATCGTAGAACAGCCGAACCTCCTCCTCCGAAATCTTGACTTTTGCTACGATCTCCTGCTGGAGGAGCTTTTGAATGCCCAGCGATCGCTTGATGTGAGAGGTCAACTCTTCCTCGGTGAGGTTCATATCGGTCATTCCTTTTTTGAACTCCTCATCACTGGAAAACTGCTCTCGCAGTTTCCCCATCTCCTCGTTGACGGCCGCTTCATCGACCTCGATCTCTTTCCTTTGGCTTTCCTGGTAGAGCACCTCTTCATCGATAAGCCCCTCGATGATCCGTCGCTTTGCTTCTGACACTCTGTCAGGCGGGATAACTTTCCCTTCAAGGAAAAGCCTTCTCTCAAGGGCATCCATGCGCTTTTCAACCTCTTCTTGTTTAATCATTTTTCCGTTCACGACGGCTGCTATGCCCTTCGAAGTCTTTTCATCTTCGGCTGCGACCCCGATACCTGGCCCTGCTGTTAGGGAAAACAACAACACCGCCAGGGCATATCTCCAAAAACCTTCATACATGCGATTCTCCTTCTGAACCAAATATTTAGCTATTATAACATTCCCTGTTAATCAGGGCAAGACAGGCACAGTCTCTCACGTGGCGGAAAAGGGGCATTTATGGATGGAAACTCGCTAGTGGCCAGCCAGTTGATTGACCTTATCCACGGCCTCGCCCATAATCCGCTCGAACAGTTCCTTTACCGTGGGTATATCATGGCCCAGCCCAACGCACTGTCCGCAGGAAATCACACCCAGATCAAGGACTCCCTCTTCATACATTCTTTTCGCCTTCTCACCGGCAACAACAGTGAGGATTTCCGGTAGATTCGCCTGTGAAGCCTCGAGCTCGGCACACTTCTTAGCTGCCGCGTTCACCCATACCCGGTGGGTTGCTCCAATAGACCGCATAATCAACATGGTGTCCAGTTCACTCGCCGACACCAAGGCCTGTTTGAGGTTTTCATGGATGGGTGCTTCCTGGGTCATGAGAAGGCGCGTGCCGATAATCACGCCTTGAGCGCCCAGGGCAAGGACGGCCAAAAAACCCCGGCCGTCAGCCACACCGCCACCGCCTATGACGGGAACTCGCACCGCGTCAACAATCCGGGGTACCAAGACAAAGGTGCCGATATCCAGTTTGCCTGTTGCCCCACCGTTTTCATAACCCACAACCGTGATGACGTCCGCGCCCATCTCCTGCACTTTGAGGGCATAGCGCACACCGACACACTTGTGAATCCAGATCAGTCCCTCATCTTTGAACCGCGCACACAAAGCCTCAGGGGCCGAGTGTCCTGAGGTTTCAACGATCTTCACCCCTTTTTCAACCATAATGTCCAGATAATCATTGTTGTCGATGGGCCGCATCATGGGAAAAAGGTTCAGGTTCACCGCAAAAGGTTTGTCCGTAAGATCGTGAACACGGTCAATCGCCTCGGCAAAATCTTCCCGACTTTGATAGATAGCAGAGGCGAGTACCCCAAGGCCTCCGGCATTTGACACGGCAGCCGTAAAATCCGACGTCATAACCCACATCATGGTTCCGCCCACAATGGGGTAATCGATACCGAACATCTCCGTGATCTTCGTTCTAAACATGGCCATCCTCCGATCTTGTGGTGGGAACGCAAGCCTTGCCCATGCCCGGAGTATAGGCGCATGAGGATGACCTGTCAAATTCTCCGCCGGTAAGCTCCCCGCAGCGAGCTGCGGGGTATCAAGCGAAATTACGGCGTAGCCAACCCGTGTTCGCTCTGACGAGCTACGCCGTGGTTCGCCTCGCCATTCATCCCTGCAACAAGTTGCAAGGTATTCTGGCGAAGACGAATAAAATCGTTACACGATTTTATCTCAAAAGAAAGGCCTCCCCGGAATCCCGGGCAGGCCTTGTTTATCCGAAGTGGATCTCTTCCCTATTGCTTGCCAAAAGGTAGGCTTTTGATGAGTCCTTTGACCGTGTCTTCGGTTGACTTTGTCTCGCCTTCCTTGGCCCCTTCCTTCCCTTTCAGCATATCCGTGAGTTGAGAAGATGAGGGGAGACCCTCCTTCAGTTCCTTATCCAATAGGGCCTTCATGTCTGGCCTGAACTTCGGGGAGGAAAAGGTTCCACTCACAAGCACGGGAACCGTTATGCCGGCCCGCTCCTGCTGATCCTCCTGCCCTTTGAGGGTTCCCACAAATGTGGGCTCAATACGGAAGTCGAGGGTCTCCGCCACCAGGTTTGCCTTCCCTGACGCCACAGCACGGAGCAATGGAGACGCAAGCCGGCTTTTGGCTGTCTCCACGAGACCGTTGGTGATGGTAAAAGGGGTATCCAACTCAGAGAAATCGGTTCGGGGCTTTTCACCGCTCTTCTCCCCCAGACCGAAGGAAGCTGTAACGTTGCGGACCATGCCGGGTATGTCAATACCCACGACGGCACCGTCCTTAAAAAGAACCTGCCCCTGGCCGTTCAGGGTCCGCTTTATCCTGTCCGGGTCATCCCCCTCCATGCGAAGTGCGAACTTGGCTTGGGTAGCCCCTTCCAGAAACTCTTTTCCGACAACATCCTTGAGCAGAGGCCGCACCATAAAGTTCTTCCCATCAAGTTCCACACGGGTCTTCGGCGTGTCCTGGCTCACGTCAAGGGTCGCCTTTGAAGAAAGATTGCCCTGATATGCCTTGAACGCAAAAGGGTCCAGATTGTAGAGCCCGTTTTTCGCACGGACCTGGAGTTGCACATCCTCGAGACGGGCACCTTTGATTTTGAGTTTACCGATACGAATCTCCCCGTCCAGAACCGGTTTTCTCAAGGGGCTGTAATCGGTTTTCTTTTTGCTTTCAGAAGGCGCTTTCTCTTTGGCTTTGGCTTCGCCGGGCTTCTTCTCCTCCGCAGGAGGCAGGTACCGATCGAGATCAATCTCATCCAGATTCATCTTGAACTGAAGGTCCGGTTTTGAGAAATCCTTGGCCCGGGCATTGAAGGTGATCTTTGACTGGTCCAGGTCCAGAGCCCCGTCGGAAACAGCCACGTCGCGGGGATTGCCCTTGAGCTTCGCCTTAAGGGCGACCTGTTCCAGTGCCTTGGGATCACTTGTTGCGATCGGAAATTCCTGGCCCAAAGCGGCCATCAGCTTTCGAGGGGAAAAAGGCGAGATTTCAAGGGACAGATCAAAGTTCTGGCTTTTCGCCGCGTCCGCAATACTCCCCTTAAGGGCCACATTGAGCTCATTGAGAGCGCTGATGGAAACATCCAGCGGCATGGTTCCTTTGCCGGGCTCTTTCCCAAGAGGCCCGATCCGGCCATCCGCAGAGAGCGGCTTGCCATCCATCTTGGCTGACAGACTGAGGCGAATAGGCCGATCCAGCGAGACATCCTGGAGGCGGAGGGTCATGTCCGAGATCTCTCTGCGTTCCCCTGTTCCATGGTCCATCCATAGGGCGTATCCGTTGATGATGGCAAATTCGCCCACGGCCAGGGACTTGATGGGAAGCCCCTCTTCGGCTTTCTTCTCAGGGGCTGCAGGCTCTTCCTTTCTAGGCTCAACGGCCCCGGAGGGCTTTCCAATGCCTTCCCAGTTTCCTCGACCCTCTTTTGATTTTTCCAGAACGATTCGCGGCCCATCCATCACAAACCGCTTAATCTCTATCTCCTTGAAAATGAGGGGAAAAACCTTGACCCGAACATCAAAGGATTTGATGGCAACAAAATCCTTTTCCTTGAATCCGGGGGGATTTCCCAGGTGAAGATCAGAAAGCGCCACCCCTACCCACGGAAAAAGGGACAGATCGAGGTCACCGCCGATGGTAAAAGGACGGCCCGTAGATTTGGCCACCTGCTCTTCGATTTGGGGTTTGTATTTTTGCAAATCCACGAAGCTCGGTATGATCAGGAGACCCACAATCACCAACACAATGAGGCCTCCCACCACGATCGCGATCCATTTAATGGCTTTTTTCATAGCCCACCTCCAGTTAACATTTCCCTATGCTGGGAGACGGATGCCACGACGGCGCCGCCATTCCCTTTCCGTTTATAACAATATGCTTTTACGTGCTTTTTTATGCTAAAGCCTATTTCATCTTGGAATCTCCCATGAATCTGTTAGAGCTCGAATTCTTAGCCACCGGCTCTCAGCCCTTCAGATACCCCCTGCCTCCGGCCCTGAGGGTGTAACGCTCGAAGGGAGAAAAACGACCATGGCCCGAAACAAGGGTTGCGTCAACTGGAGAGAGCCCATGTCAACACTTTTAGAGAATACTAACTTTTAAATATATATCCCCATTTCCCTTTTGTCCTCATGGGTAAACAAAAAAATCTCCAGATATCTCCCTGTGAGACATCTGGAGACCTTCTATCCCACTAATTACGGCTTTCCAAGGCGAGCAAAAGAAGAGACCTCATGACCCGGGCTCATCATCATGTCACCGATATTGATGCTCCCCTCAGTCGGTGGTCCCCTGGTGCAAGAGGAACTCTGCGAGCCTTTTTAAGCCATGATCAAAATCATAGGCGAATTCAAAACCGGTCTTCTTGAGCCTCTGTATATTCGCCGTGGAATGCAGCACGTCGCCTTCACGAGGCTCTCTGAAATTCACAGGAACGTCCACCTCCATGATCCTTTGTACAGCCTTGGCCAGATCCAAAATGGTGGTCTTTTTCTGGTACCCGATGTTCAGGACGTCCCCTTTGATGTCCCCCTTTTCCGCCAGATACAAGCACGCGCGCACCACGTCTTTGACGTAGATAAAATCCCGGGTGTGTTTCCCGTCCCCGTAAATATCCATGGCGGCTTTCTTCCCCTTTTTTGCGGCCAGCGCTCTGTCGAAAAATATGGATATGACCCCTGAATAGGGGGAAGAAGGATCCTGCCTTTCACCGAACACGTTGAAAAAACGGCAGGCCAAGGTGGGCATGTGAAAAGCGTCGTTGAAAATCTTCAAGAAATATTCGGCCCCCAGTTTGTCTGCGCCGTAAGGACTCAGGGGTGCCGGAAGAACATCCTCCCCAACGGGCACCTTCTTCGTGTCACCATAAACCGCCGCAGAACTGGCGAAGACAAACTTCTTGATAGCGGAACCTTTGAAGCTCTCTAAGAGAAAAAGGGTCCCTTCAAAGTTGGCTTTATGCGTATAGACAGGATTCTCCATGGAGAGCGTCACTGAAGGGATCGCGGCCAGGTGAAAAAGGTAATCTATGTCTCCGTGCTTTTTCCTGATTTCCTTGAGGAGTGCCCTATCTGTGATGTCACCCTCCAGGAACTCGAGGCGGGGATGCTCGACCGGCAGGTTTTCCCTCTTTCCTGAGTAGAGGTTGTCCACAACAATAACGCCAAACCCTCTGTCCAAGCATTCTTCAACCAGGTGAGAGCCGATAAAACCGGCCCCCCCGGTTATCAAGCATTTGGTCATGCTTTAGCTTCCTTTAGATTTGAATTCGCCGCTGCTTGCAGTGCGGGATGAATTCAAATTAGAATTTAAGATCCTTTTAAGGCGAAAGTGCGGTGCTGGAGCCCTTAAGGGCTGAAGCAACAATTTCGAAATACCCTGTAGCTTGCTACAGGGATAGAAATTTTAGCCTTTCGCCGTGGGAGCGATAACGTCGCGATGAATAAAATCGTGTAACGATTTTATTTTACGAGAATTCAGGTAATTATATGCAAAAAACGGCAGCTTAACAATAATATTCTAAAAGTGCTTTTCTCATTGATCATTAGACTGTGTTTCGGTACAGTACATCTTGCTCAACGATGCGCCACCCGGTGGTGAAGAAAAATCCCGTGCTTTTGCCAGTTTTAAGGTTGACGGGTCAGTTCTGACGTAGTGTCATGATCTAAATCACAAGGAAAGGAGCATAAGGTATGGCCATAACAAGTGCTAAAGAAGTTTTCGACAAAGTGCCGGAGATATTTAATCCGGATGCCGCAAAAGGGCTGGATGCGGTTTTTCAGTTCGAGATTACAGACGAAGGCGGTGGCCAATGGAACGTGACGGTCAAGGAAGGAACCTGCCAGGTCCAGGAAGGCACCCATGCATCCCCGACCGTGACCA
>SMTZ1_10004249_pt1 | contig 27921 bp, 22 predicted proteins | sample DeeMarSWOR136_30_FD_25667 | JGI IMG/M metagenome (IMG submission 25667)
GTGCTCCTACGTGTATACGAGTCACAGTAGGAACGAGAGAGCAGAACATCAGGTTTCTTGGAGCCCTCAGGGAAACACTTTTGTAAGGAGGCGCACATGGATTTCTGGGATGTGATGAATCGGTTCGACGAAGGGCCGATCATGGCGGAAAACGAGTTTGACCTCCACGTCTATAGCACGGCCAGGGAGCTCAAGGAGAAGTATGAGATCAAATATAATCCCCAGGAGCCGGTGTGCCTCGATTCTTCCATGGCAGACAGGCTCTTCGATGCAGCGGTCAGTTTCTTCGTCGAAGTAGGGGTGTACTGCCTGGACACCAGGCGAGTGTGCAGATTCACCGAGGAGGAACTGAACTGTTCCCTGAACAATGCGCCTGAGGCTGTGAGCTTTGGTCAGGGGAAGGACAGGAGGGTCCTCCGGCACAGAGGGGTGGAGGACCATCATCCTCCATTCTGCAGCCCTAATCCCGTGGGAACCCCAGTACGGGAAGATCTCTTTGTCCATGTGCTCGAGAGTTACGCCCGGGTCCCGCTCGCGGATACTTTCTCTGGTCCGTCCCTCCTGACCTTGTACGGGCGGCCGGTCAGGTCCGGAACGCCCCTGGAGGTCGAGGCTGCCCTGTGGAACATCCAGAGAATCGACGAGGCACGGAGGACTGCGGGAAGGCCGGGCATGGGGTGCCACAACTTCATCTCCTGCGCTGAGAAGACCGACGCCATCATTGCGTCGACAATGCCCCCCTTTGGTTCCAGAACATCAGATGGTCTATTGAACGGCGCGATTGCAGAAATGAAGGTCGACTTCGAGCGGCTAAAAAAGGTTGCCTTTCTCCTGAGAAGCGGCCACGTGATCGGTGGGCTGTACGGACCCCTCCTGGGAGGATATGCAGGGGGTCCGGAGGAGACAGCGATCGTGCTTGTAGCTCATCATTTCCTCGGGTGCATGGTGTTTCAGGCCGTCTGGCACGACTCTTTTCCCATCCACTTGCACCAGGTCTGCAATACGGACTCGAGGCTTCTCTGGCTACTGACCGCTTCAGGTCAGGCGCTGGCCAGGAATACCAGCCTTCCGGCGGTAACCTGCTGCTTTGCTGCTGCCGGACCCTGCACCCCGATGATCTTCGACGAGCTTGCTACCCACACGGTTGCGGCGGTCGTATCCGGCTTCAGCATCAACCCGATGGCCCCTGCGCGGAACAAGCATCCTGAAAGATGCTCCGGAATGGAGGCATCAGCCTGCTGTGAGATCGGCCATACGGTCGCAGGCATGGGTATACCCCTGGTTGATGCGAACGGGTTTGTGAAAGAGCTCCTCAGTGGTTACGAGAAACAGATACCGAAGGCGCCCCTCGGAAAAACCTTTACAGAGTGCTACGATGTGGAGCGTCTTACACCATCCGAAGAATACGATAGGCTCTACGAAGAGGCGAAGGAGAGATGGAGCCGAATTGGGTTTGTTATGTAACACAGTGGGATGCCGGGTTCTCACGGGTATAGCTGCTCACCAGACAGTCCTGTCCGCAGGTGATGCCACCTCTCAGCTGCAGGATGGGATGGGCGATTATCACTCCTGTTCATACACCCTGATGAAAAAACGTGTCCATATTTATCAAAAGTACAGTATATTTCCACTACTTTTTGAGTAGGAGACGGGTATGAACCTGATGGAACGTCTGGTCGAGGCGGTGAAGGGAGGACAGATCGACGAATCAGCGAACTTGACGCGAAAGTACATCAAAGAGGGAAAAAGCGCCTCTGAGATACTGAAGCAGGTAACAGGGGCGATCAGGGAAGTGGGAGATGCATTCGAACGGTTTGATGTGTTTCTCCCCGAGATGATGATGGCAGCAGACGCTATGATCGAGGTCATGAAGGTCTTGGAACCTTCCTTAAAAGATGAGGACAAGGGAACTGCCGCACGCCCTGCAAAGGTCGTCATGGCTTCTGTGAAGGGAGACATACACGAAATAGGGAAGAACATCGTGATCACCCTCCTTACTACGAACGGGTACACCATTTTCGATATGGGTGCAGATGTGGACTCCCTCGAGATCGTGAAGACAGCGGAGCGGGAAAAGGCAGACGTGATCGGGCTTTCTGCGCTCATGACCACCACCATGCCGGGGCAGAAGGAGGTGATCGATATCATGAAAGACCTGGGCCTTCGAGACAGGTTCAAGGTCGTCATAGGAGGTTCCCCCACCTCACTGGAGTGGGCCGAACGCATCGGGGCAGACGGCTGGGCAAAGGATGCCTCAGAAGCGGTGAAGGTGGTGGAGAGGCTTCTGAAAGAGGGATCATGCTTCTGAAAGAGAAATCATGTTTCTAAAAGAGAAATCATGTTTCTAAAAGAGAAATCATGCTTCTGAAAGAGGGATCATGCTTCTAAAAGAGAAATCATGCTTCTGAAATAGGGATCATGAGACCGCCCGACCTGGACAATGTGTACAGAACGAAGGGTACACCCCATGGATAAACGAAATAAGAATCGGAGGATGTGACTATGGGAGCACCACCATACAGAATATGGGAGATACTGAACCGAGCCGAATCGGGAAAATTCATGGAAGAAAAGGAGTTCATCAACAAACGGCTGATACCGGAGCTCGCCAGAGTGGTTAAGAAGTATAAAATCAAGTATGACCCGGCCTGCCCGGTAAATATGGACGATGACCTGGCGGACAGGGTGTGGAGAGCAGCAGTCGAGGCGTTTCTTTCCATCGGCGTGTACAATAAGTCCAACCATCGGCTGATCGAGTTCACGGAAGAGGAAATAAACGAGGCACTCCTCGGCCTGCCGGGTCAGTACCTTTTCGGAGCTGGAAAGGATGCGCGCCCCTTCATTGCCCGTAAGATCGAGGACAGGCGTCCCCCCTTCATGCTCTTCAGCCCTGATATCACCTATGATGAGAAGGACCACTTTTTAGCCTGCGTCGCGTTCATGAAGGAACCCCTCCTGGACGGCCTGTGCGCGCCGATCCTTGAGCACTTCTTCGGAAGCAAGATCAACTCACACTCCCCGAGCGAATTGGGGGGAAGTCTCATGCACGCAATGAACCTCCTGGAAGCGGCCCGCCTGGTGGGAAGACCGGGAATACACTTGGTCGCAGTGGGGACCGCAGAGGCTGATTCTTCACAGATCCACGTGTCGAGCAGCGAGTACGGGATCAGAACCACCGACAGCAGGCTTGTGGCAGTTACCACCGAGATGGAGACGAACAACGAGCTGCTCAATAAGGGGCTTCATTATCAACAGTTCGGATGCTACTCGGGTAACCTGGCGGGGGCCATCTACGGAGGGTATGCGGGAGGCGCGGAAGGCACCGCAGTCCTCCAGACCGCCTACCACCTAGTGGGGACCCTCCTCTATTCAAGCCACTACGAGCAGAACTTTCCGTTTCATTTGAAATATCTGTCCAATACGGGCAGGGAGATGCTCTGGGTGGTGAGTGTCTACTCACAGGCTGTTGCCCGGAACATCAGGATGCCCCATACCTCAAACGGATTCGCCAATGCGGGACCCGGTACCAAAATGCTGTACTATGAGACAGCTGCCCATGCGATCGCGAGCACGGTCTCCGGGGCAAATCTCTGGGAGATGGCCCCAGCGAGGAACAAGTATCCCAACAGGGGAACGCCCCTGGAATGCAGACTTGCTGCTGAGGTGGGGTACGGTACTACCCTGTCCGGCCTTTCACGAAAGGATGCGAACAGCCTTGTGGATACGCTCCTCAAGAAGTATGAGAAGGACATCCCCGATGCTCCCCTTGGAAAGACCTTCAGGGAAATGTACGAAGTGGAAAAGGCAATCCCGAAGAAAGAATCGATGGTACAGTACAGGGATATGGTGGAGGAGCTGAAGGACCTGGGAGTGCCCTTCCCGTACTGAGCCCTGAAGTTGTAGATCGGATGATTGAAAATCCGGGTAATAAACAATCAGTGGTCTGAGGAAGGTAAAAAAGGGAAAAGACAATCTTTCCCTGAATGTACTTTATCTGAGCTGGCCGCTGTCTGCGAGGAAGTACTCCTCAGTTACAAAATCGAGTCGGTAGGTATAATAGAATACGCCTCCCTCCTCGGTGACGTAGAGCATGAGGAAGGTGCTCCGTGCTCCCGTGTCACCGGTTCCCCTCGCGTGACCCGCATCGATCTGCCAGAGGCCGTCAACGTTTACCACGCTGTAGTTATGGGTGTGCCCGCAGATATAGGCGACCACGCCGTAGGCGACGAGTTCGTTCCAGAAACGGTCTCGGTGCGCGGGATGGGCGTTGAGGGAGTCGGTCTCGTGACGCAAACGGCCGCTCTCCTGGTCAGGCTGTGGGTAGGCAGGTTCATGCCCGAAGACAAATACGATTGGCCTTGTGTTTGTTTCCAGGTCAGCGATAAGCCAGTTGTAGAGCGCGTCTTGCACATCACCGTCGGACGCACAATCACTCTTCCCGTCGTAGTATTCGTTCAGGACTAAAAAATGAGCATCACCATAGTCGAAGCTGTAGGTTGTCTCCTCGCAGCCCGAGGGTCCTGCATTCACGATGTTCGGGAGGGTATACCCGTCCCTGTTGAACACCCTGAGCCACTCCATGAAAATGGATGATGCCGCCTCGTGGTTTCCGACCACGGGATACCATGTGTAATGATCACCAATATAGGTTCTGATTGTGTCGTACACCTGGTTCGGAGGATCGATGTCCCCTGGCGAAACCATGAACTCCCCCGGCCCTCCTGCAGCGAGGGTTTCACATGCCTCACGGAAGTAGGCCGGATTACTGCCCGAATATTTACGCATATCAGAGGCAACGGAGAAGCTGACCTGAATATTCCCTTCAGGGGTAACAAACTCGACATCTCGCCCCGGACCATTGATGACGCAGGTCGAGAAGATTACCAATAGTGAGATACAGAGAACGATAATCCACTTCACGTACGAGTATCTCCCTTGAGAAAATCCTCTTTTTCTCGGTGGCATGCATGAATATTTGTCCAATACTCTTTCAACTCACTCCTAGTATAACCCCATATTGCTGCACAAAAGCAATTGTTTTTTCTTTATAACAATAAGAGGGAGTTTTATCGGTGCATGTCTGGCCCATTCATGGGGTACCGAACAGAGGAAGGGCAGGGGTGTGCTTACGATGATGATTTCGGTAACACATAATGGTACCTGTCACGGACATTGTTTCCACTTAACTTAATAAATTACAACCGAAAATAGAGCCGAAACCGGTAACGCATAATTTTCTTGACAGATAGGATGTGTTCCTGTCTAATGGTAGTATACGAACAGAGGGGAATGACAGGATCAATCGTACATCCAAAGCCATCTGGGGAGGAGAGGGCTATGGAAGAAGAAAAAATCCTTTGGAAACCGCTGGGATTGAAGCTTATAAGCTTTAAGAAGCTCGATGAGGGGGAAATAGTGGGTTCAGGATTCCTGAACCCGGTTCTTGACAGGCTCAGCCTGTTCACCATGCTCTACTTCCAGACAAAGTTCTACAAGCAGTATTCAGACCTCGCACGGTGGAAGGGCAAGATGGTTTCCAACACGTTTGCGCCGCCTGTAGGAACCCGAATGCAGTTCCGAGCCTTGAAAGCCCTGGTGAAAACACACCTCCTCCGCAGTGCCCATCCCGTTGTTATGACCTTTGCAGTAACTTACAAGTGCCAGTGCCGCTGTCCCCACTGCAGTGCAAGCCGACATTCACTTCCTGGAGTTGAAGAGCTGAGCACCGAAGAGGCAAAACGGCTCATCGATGAAAGTCTTGATCTGGGTATATCGGTCATCGCATTCACCGGAGGAGAGCCCCTGCTCAGGGAGGACATTTTCGAGCTCATTTCATACGTTGACAAGGGAAAAGCGATTGCCCACCTGTTCACCAATGGGCTCCTGCTTACCGATGAAAATGTAGAGAAGCTTGCGGATGCAGGGCTCTACAGCCTCTTCCTGAGCCTTGACAGTCCGTATGCTGCGGAGCACGACCGGATGCGGGGAATACCAGGTCTTTTCGAGAAGGGTGTGGAAGGGCTCCAGAAGTTGAAAGAGAGAGGCGTTTTCATCGCGCTCTCCTCCTATGCGACCAGGTCGGGTACGGAAAAGGGCATGTACAAAGAGATGTATGAGCTCGGCCGGAGGCTGGGGGTGCAGAACCTGGTTCTCTTCGACAATGTTCCCACGGGAATGCTGATGAAGGATACCTCAGAGGTGCTCACCCGGGAGCAGAGGGAGGAAATCATCCGCTACACCACACATATCTTCAATCACCGGATGCGTCCCACTCTCTCATCACAGGCATGGCAGAACTCGATCGAAGGCTACCTCGGTGGAGTCGGCTGTGTGGCTGGAAATATCCAGTACTATGTGTCTGCCCATGGCAATGTAACCCCCTGTGACTTTACACCCCTTTCTTTCGGAAACATTCGTGATGAGCCTCTGAAGCGGATATGGAAGAGGATGCGGAGCCATCCTGCTTTCCGGCACAGGAGCCAGTTCTGCAGGATGCAGAATCCAAAGTTCCGTCACATCTACGTCGAACCGATCCCGGACGATTCGATGTTGCCCTACCCGATGGACAGACTTCCGAGGGTGGATTACCGTAAGGCCAGTATAACAGCCTCATGAGCCGGTTTTTCTTCATAGAGATTTAAGCATAGAGATTTGAGCATAGAGATTTGAGCATTGGGAGATACTCTGTATCGTTTTCTGTATATCGGCCATGGTCGCGTCGTGTGTCGATCTGTTTGAGATCGGGTATGCAGAGAGCACGTCGCAGCTCCTAGTCGAGTTCGTACCAGAATCCCCGCCGCCAGTTGTGTACCCTGAGTTTGTACTGGAGATCCTCTGGCATGTCTGCCATATCCGATACCGCGCAATTCGCCTCGACCTGCCAGGTGTTTCGCATACCGGGAATGACCGTACCGACTGCAGGGTGGGCGAGCACAAACTTCAGGGAGGCCTGGGGGAGTGTGTATCCGATTCCCGCAAGGTCAGCCTCCACTTTTTTTACACGCCTGACTGCCCTGCTCAACCTGTCTCCTGAAAAATAGACATTTCTGAAATCTCCCTCGGCAAACCTGGTATCGTCTCGCAGTTTGCCGGTGAGTGAGCTTTCATCAAAGGGGACCCGTACAATGATCCCCACGTCCTTCTCCCCCGCTACAGGGAGGAGCTCTGCGGCAGGCTCCTGTTCGAAGATATTATAGATGACCTGCACCGTATCGATCCATCCGTCTTTCATAAGCTGTACAACGGAGTGCTGGTCATGTTCGGGTGTGGAGATGCCGAAAAAGCGTATCTTCCCTTCCTTCTGCAGCGTGCGGAGGAACTCCAGGGGCACAGGATCCCGGTTCCACGCCCGTGTCCATGTATGAAGCTGGAGTATGTCTATGCAGTCTGTCTTAAGGTTTCTGAGGCGCTCCTCCACGTTTTCCCTGAGGTGCTTTTCAGAGAACCTTTCTTCTGCTCTGCAGTAGGGGCTTGGCGGCCAGGGACCGGGCGAAGGAGGCGTTTTGGTTGCAACGATCACACGGTTCAGCTCACCCCGTTCTTTGAGCACCTTGGCGATGAGCCGCTCGCTCCGACCGTCTCCGTAGAGTGCGGCCGTATCGATGAAGTTGACGCCGAGGTCGAGGGCGCGGTGGAGCGCGTCAATAGATTCTTCATCCTTTTGAGGTCCCCAGGAACCTCCGATTGCCCACGCGCCGAATCCGATCTCAGAAATCTCGAGTCCAGATCTGCCCAGATTACGGAATTTCATGTGCTCCCTCCTTAGGTAAGTGTGAAACCCTTTACGTTCGATTACAGGTGCTCAATCCCTCTCTTGATCCCCATGGTGAGTAACAGCTCAGTTGCGACGTATATTGGAGCCTCTGTGCGGACAGCGATCGCTATGGCATCTGAGGGACGCGAGTCGATGGTGAGGGTCTTTCCCCCGGTCTTGAGGTACAGATTGGCATAGAAGGTGTTGTCCCTGAGCTCGGTGACAACCACCTTTAGCACTGAGACGTGGGTCTCAATCAGAATGGTGTGGAGCAGGTCGTGGGTCATTGGACGGCGAAAGCTCACCTGCTCGAGAGGAGTGGCGATGGCGATCGCCTCATTCGAGCCGATCCAGATCGGGAGGGTGATGCGTCCAGAAAGATCCTGGAGCAGCACAACGGGGAGCTTTGATTCGGGATCGAGCATTACTTCCCTTACCGTTACTTCGGTGAGAGGTGGAATGTATGAGGATGATTTTTTAAGCGTGCCGCAGCTGACTGAGAGAAACAGGAGGCAGGCACTAAGGGCTGCAGACATGATAAGCGTGTTATTTCTCATATTTTTTTCCTTACTAAATATACAGTTATAGGCTGTGTGAGCGGGTTAATAGAGAGAATGATGTTCTCCTGCATTCATGGTACCCTGTTCGTGGGGGGGAGGCAAGAGAAAGTTTCAGCAGGCCCTGCTTCCGGAAAGGCCTTTGGCATCGTGCCCGATCGGTCATTCCAGGTCGAATATCTTTCCCGGATTCATGATACCTTTCGGATCAAAGGCCTTCTTGATCCTCCGCATCAGGACCACGAGGGTGGGGTTTATTGCCCCTTCCATAAAGTATTTTTTCCGTTTGGAGCCGATGCCGTGTTCTCCGCTGATTGCACCTCCGAAACGCTGGACCACGCTGTACAGATCCCTAAGCGCTTTTTGCTCCTTCTCGATCCACTCCTCCTCGGTTGTGACTGGATCACGGATAAGTGTTGCATGGAGGTTTCCGTCTGCCGCGTGACCGTAGCAAGGAATCTGAATGCCGTACATCTGTGCGATTCGCGCAAGCTCGGGCATGAGCTGAGGGATTGATGCGATGGGGACCACGATATCCTCAATGCTCTGATCAGGGTTTGAGGCCATGAACGCCTCCGGTATGCTCCGCCGCACGCCCCACACCCGCTCCTGGGTAGTGGCGTTGTCTGCCACGTAGACTTCCTTTGCACCGTGGGAGAGGCACAGCTCTCCTATGGTCTCTGCCTCAGCTTCGAGCCGTTCGAAGTCGTTCCCGTCCACTTCGATAAGGATCATGGCGCCTGCCTCCTTGCAGTCGATTTGTTCGTTCAGGTAGTTCAGGGAGGTGTGGAAGGAGAGTGCATCCATGAATTCAACGGTTGTGGGGACGATGTGGGCTTGAGTCATGATTTCCCAAACCATATCTATTGCAGATCTAACGTTCTTGAACAGGACAAGCAGGTCGATGCGTGCAGTCGGAAGTGGGAGGAGCTTAACGATGATTTTTGTGATAATTCCGAGCGTTCCTTCCGATCCCACGATGAGCTGCTTCAGATCATATCCAGTTACATCCTTGACCCTCTTCCCACCCAGCATGATAATCTCACCTGTAGGAAGCACCACCTCAATGCCCATCACGTATCTGCCTGTTACTCCGTACTTTACCGCCTTTCCTCCTCCCGCATTCTCAGCGACGTTTCCGCCGATAGAGCAGGTTTCCAAGCTCATCGGATAGCCTGCGAAGAAGAGGCCCCTCTGGGCTACCTGGTCGTTGATCTCGTTCGTTACAACCCCGGGTTCCACAACGGCTACCATGTTTTTTTCATCGATCTCGAGGATACGGTTCATTTTTTCTGTTGAGATGACGATTCCACCGAACACGGGTATCGCACCACCGGAGAGCCCTGAACCTGCACCCCTGGGGGTGATAGGAATCAGCTCCCTGTTTGCAAGCCTGAGCACGCGGGAGATTTCTTCAGCGGTCCTGGGAATGAGCGCCACCTCGGGCATGTGCCCGTATCGATCAGCAGGAGTCTCGTCGTGAGAGTAGGCTGCGAGTCTGTCTGGATCGGTAATCACGTTTTTAGCTCCCACGATTCTCTTCAGTTCCTCGATCACTGATTGGCTAACCGGATTGTAGCGTGTTGTCACTGCTGTTCTCCCTTTGATCACGAAGATGATGTGCGCGTTCCTTGAGCTTCTCGATGAGGAGCGGGACTACCCGAAAGGCATCACCCACTATTGCGAAATCGGTAACCCGAAAGATCGGGGCTTCGGCATCGGAATTGATCGCTACGATTGTTTCAGATGTTTTCATTCCCGCCAGATGCTGTACTGACCCGGAGATGCAGACCGCTATGTACAGTTTTGGTGTCACCGTTTTTCCGCTCAGTCCAACCTGGTGGGGATAGGAGATCCACCCCCTATCCACGGCACGTCGCGATGCACCGACCGCCCCGTCAAGGAGTCCGGCAAGGAGGCGTATCATTTCGAAGTTCTCTGCCTTCTTCAACCCTCCACCTCCTGAGACGAGGATTTCCGCATCCTGGATGTTGATGTCCTCCTCGGCGATTTTTCTGAAGCTAATCCGCTTAACCCGGGGGTCCATCCATTCTAGTTTGAATCCCACAGGCACGACTTCACCCCTGCGGTTTCCTTTCCTGTGCGCCTGCGGAGCGATCCTGGGTCTGACCGTTGCCATCTGCGGTCTGTGCGTCGGAGTCTTGATCTCGGCAAGCACTCCTCCTCCGATTGCCGGCCTTGTCTGAAGGAGAAGCCCACTTGACTCCTCTATGTCCAGGCCCGTGCAATCCGCGGTCAATCCGGCATTCACCCTGGTGGCCACATGGGGCATGAGCGTTCTCCCGCTTGTGGTAGCTCCTGCAATCACAATCTTTGGTTTGTAAGCTTCTATAAGGTGGATAAGGGCAGCGCTGTAGGGCTCAACCAGGAAGTGGGAAAGCCGCCTGTCTTCCACCACATAGACCCTGTCTGCTCCCCTTTGAATGAGCTCCCGTGAGTGAGATTGTGTAATGTCTGCTCCCATTAGAACTGAGGAGAGCTCCTCCTTTAGTTTATCCGCAAGCGCCCGTCCCCAGGTGAGAAGTTCAAAGGACACCGCCTTGAGTACTCCGTCGGTAAACTCTGAGACCGTCCACACCCCGCTATGGTTCATTGAATTATGTTCCGCTCCTTGAGAAAGAGGATCAGCCTGTGTACCGCCTGATCTGTGCTTTCGTCGTCGGCTGCACCCAGAAGGGTCCCCCTGCGGGTAAGCTGCGGAGTGCGGAGCTTGACCACTCTCGTTGGAGATCCCTTCAATCCGATCACTGACTCGTCTATTCCGAGGATTCCTCTTGTCCAGACCGGCATGTGAGTTTTTCTTGCCCACTGTTTTCCCCTGAGTGTGGGAAGGCGCGGAACGCCGATCTCCTTCACCACGGTGAGGACCGCAGGTAGTGTGAGTTTGAGGGTTTCATACCCCTCTTCCAGAAGCCGTTCCACGAGTATAAAATCACGATCGATCTCGAGGATACTGCTCGTGTAGGAGGCAAGGGGAAGATCGAGGAAAGATGCGATCCCGGGTCCCACATGTCCGGTCTCCCCGTCTGTAGCACGCTCACCTGTGAGGATGAGATCGAAGGGAGCGGTTTTTTCGATCGCCTTTGACAGCACGAAAGAGGTCACCCACGTATCTGATCCCGCAAACTCTCTACCTGTAATGAGCACCGCTTTATCACACCCCATGGCGAGTGCTTCTCGCAAGGATGTTTCAGCGGAGCGCGGCCCCATCGAGATGACAGTGATGTGCCCCCCAAAGCATTCCTTGAGCCGGATTCCGGTCTCAACCGCGTATAGATCGAGGGGGTTGAGAATGCCCGGCGCTCCCTCCCTCACCATGGTCCCTGTTTCTTCGTCCATTTTCACGTTGCTGGACTCAGGAACCTGTTTCACTGGAATAACGATATTGAGATTCTTCGGCGCAGGCATCCTTTGTTCTCAGAGAAAGGGTGTGTTCCCAAGGTGAGAAAAATATGAGTTCAGAAACGTTTCTGCCACCTTTATGCGGGCATTACGTACAGGGTGGTTTATCTTATTCGTTCCCGCCCGGGGCGCGTATGGTGGGAGAGAGACCACCCACATCGGTCCCGAGGATGAGCTCCCCACTATCTACGATCTTACTGAATACATCCTTGTCCTTTTCCTCGAAGGGCCTCAGTGAATAGTTTGGAAGTCGATAGTCGATCTCTCTCGGTTTGAACCATTCGACTTTAGTGATTCTGTTGTCCTGCTTCCATATGATGAGAAAGTTCGAACTGTAGGTATTGGCCTGTGGAGAGTAAATCCTGACCTTATCGAGGAGCTCAACCGGGAGGTAGAGATGCTGCGGCTCGTTATTGTTACCAATGTAGGTAATTTTATATCCTTCATGAGCTTCTTGAAATCCGTATACCTGATAGATGTTGATCACTGATTCACTTTTCGGAAGATCGCCGAGCCTGACCACCCTCTGTGCGTAGGTGATCCCGGCACCGATGATCAGTATCATGATAATGAGAAAAATGAGGACGCGTTTCATATGTATTGTTCCCCCTCTTCAGATTACACCTTCCACCCCAAGTATAGTATAATAATCGGCAAAAATCATATGGTTTCGCACATTTTTCTGTGATCCTCACTTTTTCCTTCATAGAGACTATCTGGGGAACTCCCCCGGGAACTCCCCCGGGAACTCCATAGGAAGATCCCTCGAGAATCGAGATAGATTGTAGTCTGGCTTCTGTTCCATCAGGTACTGGATCTCTTTTATCGAGTATACCCTGCCCCGGTTGATGCCTGGACAGAACCCTGAAAGTCTGTTCCACTCCCTTTCTGAAACCAGGTGACGTTTCCAGAAAGGATAGGTCCTGCACTGAACAGGACGCGCAGGATATACAGTGCAGAGTTTGTCCCAGAATACGCAGTCGTGCCGGGCCTTCTCCACGAGAGAGAGGCGTGGTTCATTAAACACGTGCACAAGCCTGGTATATTTCTTCAGAAAGCTTCTCCTGTCGAGCCCTAGAAAGTGGGCAAGCGCATCTATATCCTTTTCAGAAAGGTACACGTAGCCGGGGAACCCGCTACAGCACTTCCCGCATTTCAGGCATTCAAATTGAAGACCCTTTTTGTAAAAAGGCGCGTGAGTATTTTTCATTTCTTTTTTATAATAAATTTTATAATCAATTGTGGGATGCTCTTATTGGAGTATGTTGCCTCACTGCGTGTGAATACTTTCTGGAAAGATATCGTCATCAGGATGGATGGTAAATAGAATTGCAGTCCATAAAGATCAATGAGCTGAAGAACAGTCGAAAACTATCGTGCGCAATCCGGTTTTTAGAACAGAATGGCTCCATCAACCTCTATCTCTATGAAGCAATTGCCGGAGGGAAGAGATCCAACGAAAATTACCTGATAAGGGAGGCCGGGACGGATGTGGGGCTTGTGCACACGAAAAATGGGGAGTATTTTCATCTCTTCTTCCTGCCTGAAGTGAGGGAGGAGATGGCAGTGGGATTCAGGACCTTTCTCTCCCTGCGGCATCCCGGGGCATCCGTGTTCTTCGGGGAGAAGCAGGGGATAGAACGATTCCTGCGGTATGCCCGAATGGGTGTGCGAAAAACACGGGAATACAATTATATGGAGCTCGATAAAGATCATTTTGTTCCGGCCTGCAGTTACCCCTGTGTGCGGCCGCCTCCTGAGATGGCTGGTGTCCTCCTTCCTCTTCAGGAGGCCTACGAAATAGAGGAGCTCGGAGTAAGCAGGGCCGAGATTCAGAGAATCAGGACAAAGCTTGCTCTCAGAAGGCGTCTCGAGCGGGGTGAGATCACTGCAACAGGGGTGAACGCCCGCTACGGGAAGAGCTGCCAGATCGGGTCGATATATGTGGTCCCGCAGTACAGGGGCAGGGGGATCGGACGTTCGGTCATCTCCGCCCATGTGGAAAGACTGTTTGAACAGTATGAGAGAGTCGTTCTCTTCGTGAACAGGAGAAACGAGAAGGCCATACGCCTGTACGAGCGGCTGGGGTTCCGGAAAGCAGGGGAGCTCGTTCAGGTGCATGTTGAAAGGCTGCAGTGAAAGTGTCTTGAGAGGCCTCAGATGTGCGGTAACAGCTTTCCATGTGTGTGTACATTGGGCGCGGAAAAACATAGATAAAAAAAGAGCTTCAGGGGCTTCCTGAATGTCCCTGAAGCTCTTTAAATTGTTTTGTTCGTTATGGCTGCATGAACCTGTAGACCGTTCCGAGGACAGGGAAGTCGTCTACCTTCCTCGAAGAGTAGGAGGGCGCAGGCATTGCCGTAAATTTTGTGCCGTCGAATGCGTCCATGGCGTAGGGGTTCGGTGTCAGCAGCAGACGGTCGCCCCTGATACCGGCTGATGCTGATGTATCGTTATTGCTGCCGTCTATATTACTCACATCTCCATAGACGAACTCTATCTCGTTGGTTCCCTCATGGAGCACTATCTGGAAGTTGTAGGTGTCGTCCGATCCGCCCATTGCGTACACCGCGTTTTCATACTCGAGAACGAACACGCGATCTGGGGCGCTCCCCGATGTCTTGTAGTAGACCGCGCCTGTGGTTGTGTCGAGGTCGTCCCACCAGGGTGCGAGCACGTTTATAAACAGGTCGGCTCTCCAGTCATTGTCTTCAAAGAGGAAGTCGTTTACGAACGTGTTCGCGCTGACATAGGGGGGAGTGAGGCAGGCGATCCCATCGGTGTACACGGTGATATGATCGTAGGTCAGGCCCAGAAAATAGAAGGAAAACCCGATGGGCACATACTCGTACCCTCCATCCTGAGCGGTATACCCATCGAAGGGATCAATATCTATGAAGTTGACCACGTTGGAACCTGCGATGCTGGTATAGGTGGTCGTATCGGGCGTCCAGGCTATATCCGCAATACCTCTGAAGTCCAGGTTCGTGACGGTTACAAAACCGCCTGGCCATCCGTCCCAGTTTGGATCAGCCGGGCTCGAGGTGACTCCGAAATCTATGGTGACCGGTTGGTCACCGTCTCCGGAACCTCCGTCTGCAACCCCGCTCACGGTCACGGTCTGCGGGTAGTTCCAGGTGAGAGGGGTGAAGGTGAGGCTTGCAGGAGCTACCGTTGCCTCAAGGATATTATCACTCGTGATCGGGCCGAGGTCGACGACGTTGCTCGGCTGGCCGTTCAGCACAACCTGGATCTCGCACTTGGCACCGTTTTCAGAGGTGAAGAACCCTGTGGGCGACTGGAGAATAATGACCTCGGGCATCAGCGAGTCGTCGTCCAGGTTGTACACGAACACCTCTCCTGCGTCCATACCGTCGTAATTGGTGTCCAAGGGGCTGGATGCGGGAAGCAGGTCTACCCTCACCATCTTCATGTCGTCCATGAAGAAGTCGTCCACACCCGTGACGGTAATAGTTTCTGCTATGTTCCAGCTTGCAGCGGTAAATGTCACGCTTGCGGGTAAAACGGTTACTTCGTTTATGTCATCGCTCGCAAAGCCGATGATCACATCGCCGAGGGGCTGAGAATTAAGCACAATTGTGAAAGTGTCCGAGGTTGGTGTGAAGGGGTCTTCCTTTGTGATTAGCCCGTCTCCGATGTTCACCGTGATGCCGATTGTATCGTCGTCTACATTGGTGAAAGCGACGGTCGGCATGCTCGGGTTCAGGCCATCGTAAACCGGATCCAACAAAGATATGGCAGAGTTAAGATTTACAAGGAAGCCCACGTTTCCGTCTGTAGTGTCGTCATCCACACCCGTTACGGTCACGGTCTGTGGAATGTTCCAGTCAGCAGCGGTAAAGGTGAGCGAGCCGGATGCAGGATCGGATATATAGCCCTCGGTTACGTTGTTCGATGACACGCCGATGCTTACATCATCGGTAGGCTGGGTGTTGAGTACCACGGTGAAGGAGCTCGAGGTTCCGCTCTCGTGTACGAGCATGGAGGTGCCTGCGAGCACGGTGATTCCCGGTGTTTCGTCATCCACGTTGATGAAGCTCACATCCACGGGGTCATAGCCAGCATAGCCCGGATCTAGAGAGGTTGCGGCGTCAAGAACCACCAAAAAGGGCTGGTTGCCGTCGGCAACCGCGTCGTTTACGCCGCTTATGGTAACTGTGACCGGTATGTTCCAGTTTGCTGTGCTGAAGGTGATCACTCCCAGGGCGGGTGCGCTCACCGTTCCCTCGGAGCTGTCGTCGCACCACACGTTGATGTCCACATCCGCGGTGGGCGCTGCGGTGAGCACCACCTGGAAGGAGGAGGAGCTTCCGTTTTCAGAAACGAGCATCTGTGATCCTGCGATCACACTCACAGCCTTCACTCCGGCGGTATCGTCGTCTATACAGATGAAGCTCACGTCTGCAGGGTCGATACCGTCGTAGTTCATGTCGCCGGAGTTCGCCGGGTCGAGCATTACCCAGAAAGGCTGATTTCCGTCCACCGTGCCGTCGTCCACACCATCCACGGTGACCGTCTGTGGAATGTTCCAGTTGCCCGCGTCGAAGGTGAGCATGCCCGATGCAGGAACGCTCACGTCCCCCTCTGTCGCGTCATTGGAGGATACCTGTATATCCACGTTCGTCGTGGGCTCTGAGTTCAGCACCACGGTGAAGGAACTTCCTGTGCCACTCTCGTGTACGAGCATTAAGGAGCCCGCGAGCACCGTGATCCCGGGAACTTCGTTGTCCACGTTCGTAAAGGGCACGTCTGCCGGGTCGATACCGTTATATGAAGGATCACCAGAAGATGCAGGGTCGATCACAACCGTAAAAATCTGGTTTCCATCAACGCTGCTGTCGTCCATTCCCATGACCGTGACGGTCTGTGGGGTGCTCCAGTTTGCAGACGTGAACGTGAGGTCCCCCGAAGCCGGAACTATGATATCCCCTTCCGCGGGGTTCGAAGAACTCACGTGAATATCCACGTTGGCTGAGGGTTGGGCGTTGAGCACCATAGTGAAGGAGCTCGTTGTTCCGTTTTCCGTCACGAGCATGGAGGAGCCTGCGAGCACGGTGATTCCCGGTATCTCGTCGTCCACGTTCGTGAAGTTTATGTCAGTAGGATTAATCCCGTTATAATCCGTATCTGTGGAGGTTGCCGCATCGGAAACGATGATGAAAGTCTGGTTACCGTCGATCGCGCTGTCGTCCACACCACCCACGACAACGGCCTGGGCTGTGTTCCAGTTCCCTGATGTGAAGGTAAGAGTTCCTCCTGCAGGTGCAGTGATGTCTCCCTCGTTCGTGTCGTTCGACCAGAAATGGATGCTCACATCTGCCGTGGGTTGAGAGTTTAGCAGCACATTAAAGGAGTTTATGGTGCCGCTCTCTGTGACGAGCATATTCGGACCTGCAACCACGGTAACTCCCGGAGTATCGTCGTCCAGGTTGGTGTATAGCACATCTGGCGGATTCATGCCATTGTATACCGTATCGCTCGTGGATGCGGCCCCGATAACCGCGTTAAAAGACTGGTTTCCGTCCGCCTCAGCATCGTCAATGCCGCTCACGGTTACAGTTTGCGGAGTAGCCCAGTTCACGGTAGAAAATACCAGACTCCCGGTTGAAACCGTTCCCTCTGTTATGTCGCTCGATGAGATCGGGATCGTTACACCCGCAGAAGGCTGTGCGTCGAGCACGATCTGGAAGGAGCTGAATCCTCCGTTTTCGGAAACGAGCATACTCGAGCCCGCGATCACGGTGATCCCCTTTGGCTTGTCGTCATCCAGGTTGTGCACCGTAACGGGCGCAAGGCCGAGACCGTCCCAGCTCAGGTCTGCACTCGAGGTGCTTCCCAGGTTGACGGTTACTGATATCATACCGTCGGCATCGGAGTCATCCACTCCAGTCACGGTCACAGGCTGAAGAATGTCCCAGTTCGCTGGAGTGAAGGTGATGCTCGAAGGAGTTACGGTGACCTCGCCCGTATCAGTACTGGCAATTGTCCCTATGGTGACATTCGCAGTGGGAGCGGAGTTCAGCACCAGCTGAAAGGTGTCCGAGAGGGGCGCTGTCGGATGCTCACAGGTGATGAGCCCGTCTCCTGGAAGCATGATCACCTCCTGAGTGGAGGGAACTTCGTCGTCCAGGTTGTACACGGTCACATCGTGCGGGTTGATTCCCTCATAGTCACCGCCTGAGGCTGTTCCGAGGTCGATCAAAACCGACTGCATGCCGTCCGTGATCGCATCGTCGACTCCGGTTACGCTCACCGTCTGAGGAACGTCCCAGTTCGAGGTGGTGAAGCTCAGGCTCGAAAGAGAAACGGTCACTTCAAATGTGTCGAAGCTTGAGATGGGGCCAATGCTCACATCAGCGGTTGGTTGCGTGTTCAGTACCACTGTAAAGATATCTGTGTGGTTGGGAGAAGCCGAATCCTCACTGGTGATGAGGCCGTCCCCAATGTTTACGATGACCCCCGGAGTTGAGCCCGTAGTAGTGCCCTGCTGGATGGAGTCCTCGTTGAGTTTATCGTAAAGATCCTCTCGAACCAGAAGACAGGAAGTCGTGAGTAGGAGAATTGCGAGCGTCAAGATGAATATTTTGATGAATGCTACTCTCATATTCCCTCCGCCCATTCATATATATGGTAGAACGGCCCTCTCAAGTATAGTGCATCATACTAGTGTATCGCAAATTTTTCGTATTTCAGCGGTTTCACGTACTTTTTTTACAATTCTGAAATTAAAATGGGCGCAAAGTGTCTATTTTATTATACATTTTAATGTTTTTAGAGTGCGGGCTGGGAGAGGGTATCAGCCGGAGTGAGCTGAGGAACGGCGAACTGCTTCGTCGATAGATGCGATAGCGAGATATCCATGAACCGAGCTTGAGACCGGATTTCGTCCCTTTTCCTTGAGGCAGAGGAGAGCGTCCTCGAGCATTTTGGTGAAGTAGCCTGTGGGGCCCTCGGGCCACATGCCCGGTTGTTCGGGCAGGACCTCCACCAGTTTTAGTGATCTCATATGCTCGTAGAAGGGGCTTGCAGCGCTTTCATACTCTTCGTAGAGGCCGTTTCCGATCCTGACCCTTCCCCTTGAGAAGCCGAGATCGAGCTCGAAGAGGAAGTGGTCTCTGCCTCCTCCCACTTCGATCGCCACAGGAATCTTTGCGGCACGGCCAAAGATATAACAGGTTTTCTTCCCGATCGAGAGGTCCTCTTTCAGGTCCGTAGTACGGCTGAAGAAAGAACAATTTTTTCTCCCGGTCGAAAGGTTCCCGTGCACCGCCACGGTGCGAACCCTGTTGGAGAAGACATCTCCAGCATGGTCTCGTTCGGAGACGAGAAAGTGGATCGCATCGATGAGGTGTGTCCCGTCGTTCCAGAGAACTGAAGCGAGCGGTTCCTGCTGCTCAAGTATGAGCTTTCCGGTTATGGTGCGGAGCTTCCCGTAGCGACGGTCCTGGGTGATACGCTTCACCCTTCTGTAATCCTCTGAATATCTCCGTTCATGGTTCGCCAGGATCTTTATGCTCCCCGAGGCGTGGATTCGGGCGATTCTGTAAGCATGCTGCCTGTTGTGGGCAAGCGGTTTTTCACAAATCACTACCTTCACATGCCAGCGGAGGGCCTTTTCCACCATTTCCAGGTGTGTTTCAGGGGGTGTTGCGATGTGGAAAATGTCAGGTCGGGTACGCTTCAGCATCTCGTCCGCCGATGAGAACAGTGCGGTACACTTCCACTGCTTCGAGAAGGAATGGCGCTTTTCCCTGTCGATATCGCACCCCCCCACCAGGAGGCAGGAGGGGTTCGAAGCGATCACTCCCGCATGGGTACAGGGTTTTTCCCTCAGTCGATCTTCTTCGAGAGTGCTTCCGATTCTGCCGAGCCCGACAATGGCATTTCGCACTTTTTTCATTGCTCTTTTTTACCTGATTGCGTAAGAGGTGAAGTCGTACTCCAGATTGATGTGCACACGTTTATTCAAACACGACTCATGTTATCACACGATGCACCTCTGCAGGTTGTTATAGGTAACCATGCGATCGTAAAGATCATCCGGGATATCGGAGAAGGTGCCCATTGCGCATGGACCGGTAAGCGGGTCACCTCCGTGACAGTCACTGCCTGCGGTCTGCAGCAGGTTGTATCGGTCGGCGATCTGTGAGTAGAGGTGTTTTTCTCCGGTGGAGTGAGCCGGACAGGATACTTCGACTCCGTCGAGTCCCCATTCTACATACTGACGGATGTGGGGCTCATCGTGGAGCAGAAAGCCGAGTTCCCGCATCACCTTCTGATTTGCTCCACCCGGATGGGCGAGTACCGCGTAACCACCCGCTCCGTGTATAAGGTCGATGCCCTCGCGCACCGGCCACGGCGAGAGGTCTGCATACCGCATCCCGAGGACCGTAAGGGCACGGAGAAAGATGGCGAGGGTGTGCCTCCTGTTATAGGAGAAGAGCTCGAAGGACATGCGCTTGATAAACCGCATTGAGTAATGGGTGTGCAGGGACGGAGATATGAGATCGTACAGGCCGAAGCTGATCCCTCGGGGACGAAACAGCTCGATAAGCATCGATGTGTAGGCCTGATCCAGATTCTGCACCCGATTGATGTGCCGTTTGAGCTCATCGCTTGCGGGGTCCACAAAGTAACCGAGCAGATGAACCACTCCCCCCTGGTGGGAAAGGGTCAGCTCAATTCCGGGTATGAAGGGCATGTTACCTGCAGCATCACAGGCCCGTTGTATCTGCTCTTCGCTGATGTAATCGTGATCAGTGATCGTTGCTGCATTAAATCCACAGCGCCGTATAAGGTCGATTCTCTCTTCAATGGAGATGGAACCGTCTGAGCAATCTGTGTGACAGTGGGCGTCGATCATCATTCAGAGGCCTCCTATCGCGCATCCTGGTAGTCAACTTTTTGACATGAATATGATCGGCCTACTCTTTTATCCCAAGCTCCCTGAGCTTCTTCAGCCGCTCCTTTGCCTCTCTGATATTCCTTCGTGCGAGCTTGTTGTATGGATCAATCTTCAGAATCTTGTTCCACTCGTTGATTGCATCCTGGTACTTCTTCTGAACGAACAGATCAATACCGTTGTAGTAGAGATCGAGAATTTCCGGGCTGTATGTACGAACGTCTGTGAGCTCGGCCTTGACCCGATTGATGTACTCCTGGACTTTCAGGTAATCTGGGTCAAACCGTGCCACAGCCTCGAACTCAGTGAGCGCTTCCTCGTAATCTCCATCGGAGTAGAGCTGAAGGGCCCGGGCATACCGTTCTGACTTGAAGGCCTCATCGGCGATCATCTTGTCCCTGAGGGTGTTCTCCTCCACAAACCTGCGTTCGAGGCTCGCAATTTTCCCTTCGTAGCTCGAACGTTCCTGGGTGAGCTGCTGCTCCAGTGCCGATTTCTCAGTCTCATACTTCTGGGTGAGTTCATTGATCACGCTCTCCTTGTCTAACTCCTGCTGAACCGAAAGCCGTGCAATTTCCTGTTGGGACTCTTCGAGGCTCTCATCAAGAGACGCGATCTTCTCCTCATACTTTGCATCGATCTCCTGGGTGATCCTGTCCTTTTCTCTGTCGTAGTCTGTTTTAAGCTCTTCAAGCTGGTCTTCGAACGTCTCTGTGGCTTCCCTGATTCCCGTTTCGATCTGGTTCCGGATGTCTTCTGCGAGTTGTTTTTTCTTCTCGTCAATGCTCTTTCCGAACCGGTAGCTGAGACCGACTCTCATGAGGAGCTCGGGGACTCCCTGCCAGTCTGGGTCCTCAAAGGAGACCGCATAGTCGATTCCGAGACCCCATCGCCGATAACCTGCCCCGACCGACAGTCCCGTGGGGAGGTTCTGAAACATTCCCTCAGGTGAGAAGTTCTTGTACCCGAAGCGGAGGGCAAACTGGTCGGAGAATGCGAGCTCGCTTCCGACGCTGAAGTCGTAGAGCAGCTTTCTGGGTCCCGTGTTGTAGTTGTCGAGGTAGAAGCGGGAGTCAAGCGCAAGGGAGAGTTGACTTTTTTTCTGTGCGCCCACAGGGAAGATGCCTGCGATCCCGACCTTGTAGATCCGGGTGTTCGCCTCGAAATCCTCCGAGAGTTTGATTCCAGTTGAATACGCGTCCTGTATTACGGCGCCCACGGAAAACCAGGAGAGGTTCGGAGGAGTATAAAGCACGCCGAGATCGAAACCAGCCCCAGTCCCCTTATAATCGGTTATCCTCATCTGCTCGATCTTGGCAGTCGCTCCGACCCCGAGGCCGAATTTGAATTTGTACCCGTAAGAGAAAAGGACCTGATAGTGCAGGTAGTCCGTCCTTGCGTCGGTGATAGGCGAAGCGTCTTGATCGTAGGACTGTATGCCTCCTGTGTAAATACCCATGAACCCTGCGCTGAGCGTTCCCAGGCTTATGGTTGGATTCGTATAGAAGCCGGCGAAGTAGTAGGAGGATGCGATTGACCGGGTGCCGAAGATCGATACCTCCGTGTGCTGGTTGAACGCCATTGCCCCTGGGTTCCAGTAGGCAAGTGTTGCATCGTGTTTCATTGCGGTAAATGCACCGCCCATGCCGAGCGCACGGAGCCCTGCACCATAGGAAAATACACCGTCAACCCCGCCTGTCTCGGTAGATGCGTAGAGACCCGCCGGAATACACAGGAGAAGGACTGAAAATATAAGAATTCCCACTCTTTTCATGGTCTTAACAGAAAATATAACACACTCTCAATCAATTTCTACTTCTTTTCTCCCACTCTTTTTTTCGGCCTCCGGCCATTCTCCGATAAGCTTAATCTCAAGCTCAAGCTCGATGTTCCGTTTCGTTTTCACTTCTGATTCGATGAGACGGATGAGCCTGTACACATCCTGAGCGGTCGCATTTCCGCGGTTCACAATGAAGTTAGCATGTTTTTCGTAGACTTCCGCGTCTCCGATTCTCTTGCCCTTGAGTCCGAGCTCCTCGACAATGATCCCTGTGGGCACTCCGATTCTATAATCGTTCTTAAAGATGCAGCCGACGTTGGGGAACATATACTGTCCTTTTTCTTGCCTGCTCAAGCGGTTTTTTTGTATGTCATTGCTGATTCTCATCCTTTCCCGCGGCAGGAGGGAAAAGCAGGCGCTGTACACGTAGAGCGTATCCTCCTGGAACACGGACCTCTTGTAAAAGAACCGGAAACCCTCTCTCTGCAGCAGTATTTCCCTTACCCCAGTCTCCTCAACCTTCAGCGCGGTCACCGAGTCGGTGATGTCAGAGAAGGCACCCCCATATGCACGTGCGTTCATGAAGAGCGCCCCTCCAACCGTGCCGGGGAGGCCTGCGGCAAACTCCAGACCGCCGAGATTGCATTCGAGGCTCAGATCAACGAGACTGTCGATCAGGACACCGCACTCACACTCGATCACATTCCCCTCGGTTCTCATTGTAGCGAGTCTGTGGGTGTGTATCACAAGGCCGTTGTATCCGCTGTCGTGAATCAGTACGTTCGAACCGCCGCCGAGAATAAAATAGGGAACTCGTTCCCGTAGTGCCCAGGCCAGGGCTTTGCTGAAATCTTTGATATTCCTTGGAGAAAAGTAATAGCGTGCAGGTCCTCCAATCCTGAAGGAGGTGAAGGGTGCAAGAGGGACATCTCTTCTGAGGCGGTTTATAAAGCGGTCCTGCATACACATAACGCTCTCGTTTTTTCTATCCCTTCGATCGCGTACTCATTCCGTATCACCGATGTTCTCACACTCGTATATTGAATATCATCCCGGCAACTCTGAAATAGATGATGAGGGAGGTGACATCGATAATCGTGGAGATAAAGGGACCTGCGGAAATCGCCGGGTCTATTTTGAGCTTTTTCAGAATGAGGGGGAGCAGGGTTCCGATGATGTTTGCAGCAATCACGCTGATAAAGACAGCGATACCGACTGCGATACCGATGAAGGGATTTACGTCTACGAATCGGGCCCGCACAAAGGCAAAGGCGCCGAGAATGATCCCCAGAAACCCTCCCATCAGTATCTCCCGGCTGAATATGCGCATGAAGTCCTTCAACATAATTTCCCCTGTGGCGAGACCCCGGATGATGAGGGTCGCTGACTGCATCCCTGTGTTTCCGCATGTGCCGGTGAGCATGGGAATAAAAAAGGCCAATGGGATCACGATCTCAAGAATTGCCGAATAATGTTTCAGCACGATGGAGGAGAGGTAGGACATGACCAGTAGCACCACGAGCCAGAGCGCCCTCTTCCTGCCGAGAACGAAAAACCGTGTGCTGAAATAAGGTTCCTCCGGTGCCTCCATACCGGCCATTTTATATACGTCTTCAGAGGCCTCTTTATGGATAACGTCCAGGATGTCGTCAACGGTGATGATCCCGACGAGCTTTTCACCGAGGTCGACAACGGGAATAGCGTTCAGGTCGTAGTCGGCGAGTACACCCGCCGCCTCCTCTTGATCCTGGGTTGTCTGCACGGACACGAAGTTGGTAGTCATGATGTCCGAGATTATGGTCTTCGGTGGTGCAAGGAGAAGATCCTTCAGGCTCAGGATACCGATGAGAATGCCCTTTTCGTCGATGACGTAGGAGTTGTAGATGGTCTCCTTGTCCAGACCGATGTCCCTTATGTGCTGTATCGCCTGTTCGGCAGTCCAGTGTGCCTTTAGCTCGATGAACTCGGGGGTCATGAGCCTTCCTGCCGAGTCCTCCGGATACCCGAGCAGCCGGTTCACCACAGTCCGTTCCTCGGGGCTCAAAAGTCGCATGAGCTTTTTGATCATTCTTTCCGGAAGCTCATCAAAGAGCTCTGCCCTATCGTCTGGGTCCATCTCCTCCACGATCTCTTTGACCTTATCGGTGCTGAAATGAGTGAGGAGCTGCTCCTGATCGTCCCGCTCGAGCAGTGAGAAAACCTCTGCTGCAGTTTCCTTGTTGAGGAGCCGGAAAAGGATTACCTTTTCACCGGTTTCGAGGGGTTCTATGAGTCCGGTGATGTCAAAGGGGAGAAGGTCTGAGAGGAGGGTCTTCAGTTCATGGAGTTTTTTCTCGCTGATGAGCTCCGAGACCCTTTCGCTGCTCATGGTGGTAAGTTCCATTGTGTCCCCTGATCATTTTTTTGCAGTTCGATGCGACAAAAGTAATATATTCTTTCAGTAATGTTCAAATAAATCTTTCCGCACGATTTTTACAGGCAATGGAGGCCATCTTTGAGGGACAGTGATATTCATGAGGTGATGAAGATACTGAGAGGGGAATACGGAAAATGGGACCAGCCGATTGTGACAGAGATCGCGCAGCAGCGCGACCCCTTTCGGGTGCTCATTTCTACCCTCATCTCTCTCAGGACGAAGGATGAGGTGACGAGGACAGCAGCAACCCGGCTCTTCCAGATGGCAGATAGTCCAGCTGGTATGGTGAGGCTTCAACCAGAAGCTATTGAAAAAGCCATATATCCGGCGGGCTTTTACCGAACCAAGGCAAAAAACATATTGAAGGTCTCATGGCTGCTCCTAAAGCAGACGGGAGGCAGGGTTCCTGATGATATTGAGGAGCTCCTTCTGCTTCCGGGAGTTGGGCGAAAAACCGCTAACCTCGTGGTTACCCTGGGATACGGAAAGCCCGGAATCTGCGTCGACACCCATGTGCATCGCATATCGAACCGCCTCGGGTATGTGCGTACCAGGAACCCGGAGAAAACCGAGTTCGCCCTCAGGGAGAGACTTCCGGAAGAGTACTGGATCGAGTACAACGATCTACTTGTTACCTTCGGGCAAAACCTCTGCACTCCCATCTCCCCTCACTGCTCACGCTGCGCCCTGAGCCATCTCTGTGAAAAGGTGGGGGTGACACGACATCGGTGAAACGGAATGCTGTTGAACAATGTGGCAGGCGCTATTATTTTATATAATATGAAAGGTTACGATTCGTTAAATGAAAAGGAGGAAAAAATATGGCAAAATTTTTTGACCGGATGAAAAAAACCCTTCAGGAAGGCTTGGAGGTGGTGAAAAGAGGAACAGAGATTGTCGCAGAAAAGGCCCCTGAGGTTGCCGCAACCGTTGCAGAGAGAACCCAGGAGGCGATCAGCATCGGAAAACTCAAGCTCCAGATCCAGACGCTCAACCATAAGGTGGACAAGATTTTTACTGAAGTTGGACAAAAGGTGTATGATCTGAGTAAGAAGAAGGTAGCCCAGATCGAAAACGATGAGACGGTGAAAAAGATGATAGCCGAGGTAAACAGGCTGAAGAAGCAGCTAAAGGATATGGAAAAAAAGATAGATGCGGCAAAGAAGGAGGAGCCTGTAGAGACGAAGGCAAAGCCCAAACCGAAGGCAAAAAAGACTGCACCTCCCTCAGAAGCAGAAAAGGAGAAAGCCCCACCGGAAAGCACAGAATAGAAAGACTCTTAACCCATCCTCCCCGTACTGACGAAGCTACCTTCCGTGTTTCACAAAGTTTCTTAAATGCTGTATCTGCGCTTCGTTTCCCATCGCAATAAGCACATCGTTTTCCCGTATGGGGACGGTTGACAGATTCGACGAGGCCGAAGGGTTTACCTTTGTTTTGCCATCCGGACCGTTGATTCCGACGATGACGGCTCCCGTGTGGCGTCCGATGCCCGCTTCGCGAAGATTCTTGTTCACCAGGGGTGACCCCGTTTCTACCGCCACCTCTTCCATCCGCATGGAATCGCTTGGGCCATCTACCATGACGTCCAGAAAGTTCACCACCGATGGCCTGAGGATAATGGATGCCAGACGCCGTCCTGCAATCTGTGAGGGTGAGATCACCCGGTTCGCCCCTGCTTTCAGGAGCTTTCTGATAGTGCGCTGCTCCTCCGCCTGTGATACAATGGTGAGCCTTGGGTTGAGCTGACGTGCGGTGAGCACCACAAACAGGTTTGCCTCATCTTCAGGAAGCGCAGAGACGAGTCCTTTCGCCTGTTCGATGTTTGCCTCGAGCAGAACCTCGTCGTCAACCGCATCGCCCTTTACGAATAGTATGGACTCATCACGAGCGAGCTCGGATTTCTCCGGTTCCCGGTCGATGATCAGGAACCTCACCCTGGTCCGCTTGAACTCCAGCGCAACCTCGCGTCCCACGTCGCCGCAGCCGCAGATGATATAGTGATCCTTCATTCGTTTGATCGAGCGTTTCATCCGATACTCCCGCATTGCTTTGAGTATGATGCCTTCGAATATGTAGGTAAAGAGTATGGTAACAGAGTAGCCCACGGTCGCAATGCTGAATACGATTAGTATGATGGTGAAGTGCCTGCCCTGCTCAGATAGGGGGTGAACCTCACCGAATCCGACGGTGGTGACGGTGATGAAGGTCATGTACAGGCTATCGCTCACCGGCCAGTGCTCAATGAGGGTGTAGCCAGCAGTCCCTACCGCGATGACCATGAGTAGTAGAAAAAAGGCGATGAGAAAACGTATAAAAGCAGACATCCGCACCAATCCTTCAATCAGAACGATCCGTGTTTGCAGGGAATATATGCACCGTCACCGCAAACAGACAACAGGATTTATCGTACGGTAGGAGCACAGGCCTTTCCGTGCTGGAGGAATGAGGAAAAACGGGCGGTCTTCAGCTGACTATTATTCTGGCACCTGTGCACTCTTGAATACCACCCTGCCCCTTTTTATGACCGTATCTATACCGCGCACCCCAGTGTGGTAGGGGATATATATGTAGGAAGGGTGTTCCAGGATAACCAGGTCGCCCTGTTTTCCGACGTCGATGCTTCCGATCCTGTGGGCAAGCCCACAAGCTGCTGCCGCATTGATGGTGATCGCTGTGACCACCTCCTCAATCCGCATCTCCATCTGCAGCACTGCGAGGGCGCACACGAGAGGCAGCGATTCGCTGAAGAAGGTGCCTGGATTGAAATCCGTTGCAAGGGCAACTGAAAGTCCGTGATCGATCATGAAACGTGCACGGGCATACTCCGTCTTCAGGCAGAATGCGGTACCGGGGAGGAGCACCCCGATCACTCCCGCCCGGGCCATGTGTTCTATGCCCTCATCCGAGGCCTTCAGCAGGTGATCTGCGGAAATAGCGCCAATCTCTGCAGCAAGCTCAGCTCCTCCAAGGGATACCATTTCATCGGCGTGGAGTTTAGCCCCGAGGCCGAGCTCCTTTGCCCTGCGGAGCAGTCTTCTCGATTGCTCGATGGAAAAGACGTTTTCT
>SMTZ1_10000984_pt1 | contig 27917 bp, 27 predicted proteins | sample DeeMarSWOR136_30_FD_25667 | JGI IMG/M metagenome (IMG submission 25667)
AGATCGTGACTGCTCTTCAGAGAATTGTTGGATAAGGATGATGGAGCCGAAGGTTTTTGACGCGGGAGACATTGACATAGCCTGGTGTCCTGGATGCGGGAATTTCGCCATCTTGGATGCACTCAAGCAGGCTCTGGCCAAACTCGGAACAAAACCTGAAAATCTCGTGATTGTTTCCGGTATAGGGCAGGCTGCAAAGATTCCCCACTATCTCAAATGCAACGTCTTTCATGGACTTCATGGCAGAACCTTGCCGGTGGCCACTGCCATAAGAGCGACAAACCCCGAACTCACAGTGATAGCAGAAGGTGGTGATGGCGACATGTACGCCGAAGGCGGAAACCACTTTTTACATGCAGTGCGCAGGAATCCTAATATCACAAATATCGTCCACAACAACATGGTCTACGGTTTGACAAAGGGGCAGGCTTCGCCGACGTCCCAAATAGGTTTCAGGACCCCAGCCCAGGTCGACGGTGTCTTCCTCGAACCATTTAATCCCGTCGCAGTGGCAGTCTCCTTGGATGCTTCTTTCGTGAGCAGAGCCTTCTCTGGGGACATCAGGCAAACCAGTGAAATATTGGCGCGCGCCATATCCCATAAAGGTTATGCACTGGTGGACCTTCTTCAGCCATGCACCTCCTTCAACAGAGTTCAGACACACCAGTGGTTCAAAGAAAACACCTACTACCTGGACGATTCGCACAATCCTGGAGACAGAGTTGAGGCCTTCAAGAGGGCGACTGAGAGAGAAAAACTTCCCCTCGGTATACTATATCTCCATCCTGACAAACCCACCTTTGAGGAAAACCTCGGCGTCTACCGTGAAGATAAAGATCCTCTATACAGGAGAAAACTCAGGCTGGAGAAGCTACGCGCGTTGATTGAATCGAAGAGGGGATTGTAGGTGAGAGAACCATCCGATTTTGCTCCGTTGCTGAAGAGGAGAGAAAAAACGAGAAAGCTGCTCGTTGTCTTCCCAGTGATGGGTTGTCTGCTTCTGGTTCCCATGTGTACGACTCACAAAGAAGAGAAGGACCCAGAGGCCTCCTCCGAGAATGGATTCAGTCACGCGAATTCAGCAGGTATTGTGCTGAAGTGGAAGGCAGACACGCTCGAATTCCTGCACGCAAAGGTGAGTGCTCCAACAACGGGCTGGGTCGCAGTCGGATTCCATCCCACAGATGAGATGAAGGATGCAAACATCATCATTGGCTACGTGAAAGATGGCGATGTCTATGTGACCGACGAATTCGGAGTGGGGAAGTATTCCCACCTGCCAGACACTCTTCTTGGTGGCGAAGATAACGTCACAAATCGAGCCGGCGCTGAAACAGTTGGACGAACAGAAATCAGTTTCACAATCCCCCTTGATTCAGGAGACCCCTATGACCGCCCTCTTGCGGTGGGGAAATCGTATATGGTAATGCTTGCGTATGGACCGGATGATGCAGATGATTTCCAGACGAGACACGAGAGACGCACCCATCTAAATGTGAAATTGTGATGGTCTACCGTTGGCTTGGAAGCACGTCTCATCACAGACATTCACCAACTCGTCATTCCCTCGACACTGCCATAGATCAATCTGTTCTTTTCCTACAGCCGTCGGTGAATTCTCCAAGAGCAGTGCTTACGTCAGGAGTCCGAACTCGCCGCGGCACGTATATGCTAGCTGGCGTCTACGCGGCCATGCATCGAGCCCCCAGCAACCATCTTCAGCTCATCAGAGAAGTTCACGAAGATGAATGTGACGACAGCCGGGAGTGGAGCAGAGTGAGTGAGAACTGCGTAAGCCCATGTTCATCAAAGGCATTGAAACTGAGCGAGACTGAAGTATTGACGGGCAGGAATTCTTATTATATGTATGTGCAGTCAGAATATGTTCCGAGAACTCTCACCCAATATCGTTAAGACAGTGGCCGCAAATCCTGTGCTCCTGGATCTCTCGGTTAGAGGAGATCGTGCCTTAACTATGGAAAGGGAACGTAGCTCCTCCCTGTCGAGAGAAGAGGAGTCGAGTGAGAGTGGATAGAAAGGAGGCAATTTTATGCCAGTCAAGAAAGCAGCGAAAAAGACCGCCAAGAAGAAAGCAGTAGCAAAGAAAGCTGTCAAGAAGAAGACGGCCGCCAAGAAGACTGTCAAGACAAAAACGGGAGTCAAGAAGGGGAGCAAGTACGTATGCAGGACGTGCGGATTGGTGGTGACAGTCGACAAAGCGTGTGGATGTGTTGGCGTCTGTGACATAATCTGCTGTGGCAAACAGATGGCTCCAAAGAAATAGCGTATCATATGGATCATAAGTAGAGCAGCTGCATACACGCTCACTCAGTCGATCCAGGCTATTCCCTGCGCTCCGGTCTGTGCGTCTATCTCCTCCTGGTTTTGACCTGCTACCTCGGAAGCCACGCAGACCAATTTGCCATCGGGAAGAGGGCTCCCGGAAGCGGAGAGATTTCAGTACCATAACCGAATGGAGCCAGCGAGTGCGCTATTTTTCGCTTGACGAGAGCGACCATTTCATATAGAATAATTCCTATAGATTTAGTAGATTTTGCACGGGGCTACTGTGAGCGTGCGGCATTGGAGTAGGCTATTCCGGTCGACCCCTGATAACCCAGGGTGGCGTAGGGGATTTGATTCGTCCGAATCGCTTTCCAGTGCCGCGTTTCCTCACGAGCCCTATGCCGAGACGGTGTTCACATATTTCAAATGCGCTCTCAGTGCGCCAATACACCACAAGACCATGAAGAGAGACATCAGTGACCATCCGTGCACTAGAGATCACGTTGGGAGGACGATACGACCGTCCAAGTGTTGTCCTCCGGGTACAGAAATGGACTTGGGCCATGACCCCAGCTCGGTATGTGAATTTCTTTGAATAGAGGAGGAAATCGTGCAGAACAGAGTAGAGGCTGCTTTGAAGAAGATAAAACCTTCACTGCAAGCAGATGGAGGGAACATTGAACTCGTCGAGGTCACCGAAGAAGGCGTTGCGAAGGTGAGACTTACGGGTGCGTGCGGTGGATGTCCAATGAGTCAGATAACTTTGAAGATGGCAGTGGAAAGGATAATCATGCAGGAAGTCCCCGAAATCAGAGAAGTCGTTGCTGTCTAAAGTCTTCTCACCATAGAGCATACCAGATTATGAAGAAAACAGAGAAGTTGAAACAGATGGTCGATTATCAGGAGAGCTCGATTGTGAGCCGTACCCTTCTGGATAAGGACGCAGGAACGATAACACTATTCGCCTTCGACGTCGAGCAGGCGCTCAGCGCACACACCGCTCCCTATGATGCCATGGTTTATCTAATCGAGGGAGAGGCTGAGATAACAATTGGTGACGATAAGTTCTCCCTCGAGGAGGGTGAACTCATAATCATGCCTGCACACATCCCCCACGCTCTTAGGGCAACGCGCCGGTTCAAAATGCTACTTGTCATGGTGAAATCCTGATAGCGAGCACATATCCGATATCAACGTAGGACTGCACCATTCCGCAATGTCTGATACGTGTTCCTCACTATCCTCCTCCTGGGAGAAGATGTGTCTAACACAGGTTCCACGCTGACAGTCGATGCGATGGAGAAGGCGTCATGGTAGGTTGCCACTTTTCGTGAGGGCCTTTCGTCGTACTACATCATAGTAGATGCGGCGATCCAGCCGCCCTGAAACCGAAGAAGGCATCTGGCACGCCATAACCCATGTCAACCGTCACGAATGGATTCGTTGTTCCGCTGACCCCTTCTGATGGCCGAGCGCAATGCAAGAGGAGAAGAAGACCGCGCTTCGGCCGGTACTTCGTACCACCCAATGACGGCAACCTTCGTGATTATGAAGTATCCTCTTCTCTCCAAGAGACTAAGAGGGGGTTCTTCACGTTTCGAAAATCTGGCGAAGTGTTGACATCGATCCGGTGACATCTTACGATTGGCCTGTCGACATAGCCTGCTCGAAGGAGAGGTTCACGCGTGACCTTAAAAAGAGCAACGTTATTGGGCCTGATTGGTCTCTCCTACACCTTTGCTCTGAAGACAATTGGGACTTTTCTACCTGGCATCTTCACCGTAGCCTCAGTGAGACAGGCTGCGACAGTAATGTCTCTGATTGCCAGCCTGACCCTGGTAGTCTTTTACGTCGTCTTCCGCAGGGATTACCTTCAGAAGGACCAAATTGCCTTGAAGAGAGCCTCTGCGTTTGCCATCATTGGTTCTTCGGCGATCTTGGTGCTGCGTACAAAGAATCTACTGCTTCTCTCCAATGCATTCGTAATCGTGATATACGAAACATCACCATTTCTCTTCAGACTGGTCAGATCAAGCGCTCCGGAAGCACTCGCAGCCTGGATATCTTCGATACTCTTCCTCTCCTTCTTTGTCGTCTTTCACAAGGAAGTCCTCCACAAGAAACTGACGAATCTGAAGAGAGCTACGCTCTCGGGTGTCATCGGCTCCTCAATTGGAGCACTACTGCTCACCGTCATCCTCTTGAATTCCGTCTATTCTGGACAGCTCAGATGGTTCCATGTCACGTTCAGAACATCAATATCTCTATTTCTTCCCTTCACTGCACTTGGTTTCGCCTCACTTTTCTATTTCTTTTTCATCTTCTACAAAGAGCAGACAGCAAAACGTGGGGTCAGGTCTTGACTTAAAGACATAACGGAATGGCAATTGTGAATCCCCTCCCAAGAAGAAACACCGGTGATGCAGAGTCGCCAGGGTGGACGCGGGATGTGGTGGCATTGCTGGCTCTCTGCCACTGATAGATCCGACCCCGTGTACCTCCTTTAAATCACGTAGCAGCGGAATTGGCGTCTAGCTACTGGCCAGCGACTACAGCCGCCGTGCTCTATCGTCATGTGAAGTTGAAGTGGTCCCGCCCGCTGTTCCTGAAGCCCACTGGGTGCGGTCTGAGATATGAGATGGTAGTCAGACACGCAGTGTATGTTCCCAATGAACGGACGAGAGGGTGCCCAAGGACACCCCCTCGTCGCTCTTGGCTCCCTATTCTCGATTCCTCAACGATGGGCCTCCCCATTTATGGAAAGATACCTCGCTCCTGGTAGACCTTCTCCAAGCATGAAAGGGCGACGATATAAGCGGCAGTGCGCCAGTCGGTCTCAAATTCCTCGGCCGTCTCCTTCACTCGTCGATATGCAGATGTGATCTTCTTGTGCAGTTTACAGTCTACCTCATCGAGTTCCCAAAATTCACTCCGTTTGTTCTGCAACCACTCGAAGTAACTGACAATGACACCTCCCGAGTTGCACAGGATGTCTGGCAGAACGTCGACGCCTTCACTGCGGAGGATTTGATCGCCGTCCGGATCTGTGGGACCATTCGCTCCTTCGGCAACGAGCTTCACATCCAAGAAGGCGGCTGTACCGGCAGTAATTTGGTTCTCAAGTGCGGCAGGAATGAATATGTCTGTCTTTGTTTTCAAGAACGTTTCATGGCCTATTGGTGATGCGTTGGGATACCCAGCTACGCCACCATGTTTGCTCACATGGAGGGTCAGCTCGTCAGGATCGATTCCTCTTGAATTGGCAATGGCTCCAGTAACATCCTCTGCGGCGATGAGCCTCGAACCCAGTGGTTTCATGAGACGCGCAGCCCAGGATCCTACGTTTCCAAATCCTTGCACTGTATAGGTGGCAAAGTCCAGTGCAAAACCTCTGTCCTTAGCCCATTCCTCGATTAGAAAGACCAGGCCTTGGCCCGTCGCCTTATCACGTCCAAGGCTACCGCCTGACTCGATGGGCTTGCCAGTGACGACGTGAATACATCGCTGTCTCTCCAGTGGTGGCATCATCGATATGTAGGTATCCACAATCCAGGCCATGATCTGAGGGTTCGTGTTTACGTCAGGCGCTGGAATGTCGTATTCCGGTCCAATGTTGCTCCCCAGCGCGAAGGTGAATCGCCTCGTTATCCGCTCCAATTCAGTCGAACTGTATTCGGACGGATTGAACTGAATTCCCCCTTTCGCTCCTCCAAACGGAATGTTTGTAATGGCAGCTTTCCACGTCATCCAGGTAGCAAGCGCTCTTACTTCGTCTATGTCGACGGACGGATGAAAACGGAGACCACCTTTGAAAGGACCTAAAGCGTTGTTGTGTTGGACTCGGTAGCCAGTAAACATCTCGATTCGCCCATCATCCATTTTCACCGGGAAGTGGACGGTGATCTCATTCATCGTTCTGCTCAGGATCTTGCGAATCTCGGCATCCAAATCCATCAGCTGTGCCGCGGTGTTGAACTGGCTGGTTACATTGTCGTATACGCTCGTCCTCCGTCGTGCTTTCTCTGTTACTGTAATCATTTGTCCTCCCATTTGTAGTCCCTGCAATGCCATATACCAGCCTCCGGCCTTGGATAGACACAGGTTTCGCGTCTTCCGCAATTCCAGCACAGATCCTTGGTCTCCGAGCCGGATCTATCTCCCACAACTCTCGACAAGGGAGAATAGAGCAACTTCCATTCCTTCGCCGTCGAGATAGAAGTCTCTTCGCATTTCACAGTCTCGACATCGGGCGCATCAACAGCCGGCGTGCTCCTCTCTCTTGTTGTTACAGTTTTCATCTTGCCCTCCCTTTCTTTTCGTTCACGTCACGTGTCAATTCCTTGATACGGGCAAGTTTCGTGCCAGTAATCGCGTGACATCTGCGCCCTGAATGTGTCGTTCTCTTGACTCAGCTAAGTCTAAGTGTGATAATGTATTAGTGCTATTGACCTACTTGGTGAGTGACGATCACGCCCGTCATCTTTGCGGCAGAAGGAGTATGAAAAACGGGGAATTTCTACCCTCTGGGGGGAATCTCTCCGAAGACGAGGCCCTACTACTCGAATTTTCCTATCTTCTTCAACTTATCTCGCAACGTTTTACGATCGATTCCAAGTATCTCAGCCGCCTTCGTCTTGTTGTGATCAACAAGTCGCATCACGTTGACGATGTGTTCCGCCTCCACCTCAGCCAGAGTGCGGTTCAGAGTGGCCGGTCGGAGAGCAGAGAATCGCATGAGAGAAGGTAGATCTGGAACATCTATGATGTCACCCTCGTTCATCACGACCAGTCGCTGTATGGTGTTTTCCAGCTCTCTGACATTTCCGGGCCAGTTATGACTTCTGAGAACGTGAAGAGCTCTATCGGTGAACCGTGGAGGAGGCTTGCTCAGTTCATTTGCGAACTTGGACACATAATGGTTGATAAGAAGGAGTATGTCATCTCCCCTCTCCTTCAGAGGAGGTATATCTATGCTGATTACGTTGAGCCTGTAGTAGAGATCCTCACGAAAGAGCCCCTTTCCAACGAGGCCAAGCATATTCCTGTTGGTTGCGGCAACGATTCTCACGTCGACCTTTCGCGGACGTCTGGACCCTACCATACAGACTTCCTTATCTTCAAGAACCCTGAGAAGCTTCGCCTGCATTGCAGCAGTCGTGTTGCTGATCTCGTCCAGGAAGATCGTTCCTCCTTCAGCTGTCTGGAAGAACCCAGCTCTCGATTCTGTCGCTCCAGTGAAGGCTCCTCTGACATACCCGAAAAGCTCACTTTCGAGAAGGCTTTCCGGGATACCTCCACAGTTGACGGGTACGAATGGAGCAGCTGCCCTCACACTGTTGTAATGAATGGCTCGGGCCACGAGCTCCTTTCCAGTGCCACTCTCACCGGTGATGAGCACAGTCGCCGGGGTAGATGCGGCTTTTGGTATGAAATCGAAGACAGCTCTCATCGCCTGAGAATTACCAACCATTCCATAAGGAGACTGCAGTCGCAACGGTTTCTGTGGCTCAGCGATTCGTCTTCTGTGCAGTTTTTCAAGTGCTCTCTCAACAGCTGAGAAGAGCTCTTCCTCGGTAAACGGCTTGGTCAGATACTCCTCAGCTCCCGTCTTCACCGCTTCTACCGCACCTTGTATCGTTGCATAGCCGGTAATCATCATCACTTCTGAACCCTGAAAGTTTTCCCGTACATGCCTTATGAGTTCGAGCCCGCTTACGCCTGGCATCTTGAAATCTGTGATGACGAGATCAATGGATGTTGACTGGAGGATCTTGATCGCTTCTCCTGCGTCTGATGCTGTGAGAACCTTATAACCCTTAGATTGCAGGTTTCTGTGAAGAACCTCGAGCGTATCAGGTGCGTCATCCACGACCAGGATTCTCTCTCTCTTTGCCGATTCCGACGTCCTCATGGTTACCTAGTCAGTTGGCTGCTCACCCAACGGCATCCGGATTTCGAACTTTGTCCCCTGCCCTAGCTTGCTGTCCACCTGGATGGACCCCCTATGCGCGGAGATTATTCCATGTACCACAGCAAGACCCAGGCCAGTCCCTTGGCCGACATCCTTCGTGGTGAAGAACGGGAGGAATATCCGTTTTAGAACCTCTTTGCTCATCCCTGTCCCTGTATCTTCCACAGTGAGAAAAACATGGTCCTTGGATCCAGAAGTCCGCAGTGTGAGCTTGCCACCTCCGGGCATGGCCTGTATTGAATTGACAACGAGATTCACCATGACCTGGTTCAACTGACCAGGATCCGCGATTATCTTGGGTAGCCTGGGTGCCAGCGAGCAGATCAGTTCTATTCCTTCCTTGGCGCAACGTGGCTTGAAAAAAGACAACCCTTCCTCGACTATTCTATTGACATCCACCTGGCTCTTCTGAGGAGGCATCTGTCTGGCAAATAGCATGAGCTTTTTGATGACCTCGCGTGCCTGCAAAGAAGCTTTCACGATTTTCTCAAGGTCCTGCGTCGCTTCTTCAGGCAGATCTGAAGTTTTCCTTGCGAGCTCCGCAAATCCAAGAATGCTGCCTAAAGGCTCGTTCAATTCGTGAGCCACTCCGGCCGCAAGCTGTCCAATTGTGGCCAAGCGGTCAGCGTGCCGCAGTTGATCCTGCAGTTTCGTCCTCTCTTCCTCCGCCTGCCTCTGTTCGATGATAAACGCCACCTGTCTTGCTACCGCATCAATGAGACTTCTCTCTTCGGTAAGAAATGGACCCTCATCAAGTTCTGGTCGCTTCTGGGCGTAGACGACGGTCACTACACCCCATACACTACTATCCAGCACAATATCGGCGGTCTGCCTGTACTGACCATTCCGAAAGCCTCGTGTAGAATAGGATTTGCCGTCGAGAACGATTCTGGCAGAAGCAATGTCAGGATATTGCCATGCAGGAGGGAGAAGCTCCACTATTCCTTGCAGAGTTTCTTCCAGAGATATGCCTTCGCGCTCGGCAAGTTTTGCGATACCGTACAGGCATGTCAGTTCTTTGATCCGTTCCCGAAGTGCTGCCTGGGCGCGCTGATGTGCAAGTGCAATGCCCAGGGTCTGGGCTACTCCTTCGTAGGACTCTACTTCGTTCTGTGTGAAGAAGTAGCGATTCCTGCTCTTCAGTTGAATCAAGCCAGTGTTTTCCTTACCTATTCCTAAGGGAACGACAGCGAGCGATGGATACTTTCGGCTGACGTCAAGACTCTCCAGGGTCAGTTTTCCCCCCACGCCCGAGGAAAAGTCACGGAGCTTCGTGACATCGCCAGTCCAGAAGCTTCCTTTCCTCGTGAAAACCGGAGACGAGGAGTCGAGACATCCACTCACCACGTCCCTGCACAGATACTCCGCTCGCGAGTCACGCCTGAAGCAAGGACTGATCGCAGAAGCCTGGGCTTCTTCGCATGGGACCGTCCTGAGCGAAACGGTCTCTCGACGTCCGGCACGACATCGGAGGCAATTGTCCTCTTCTCTTACCCAGAGTTCAACCATATCGCACCCCGAGAACTTGACGAGCATGCCGGAAATCTCCTTAAGGAAGTCCATTCTGGGGATACCCTGGTGCGACTGATCCAAGATCCTATGCGATAGGTCACGGAAATCCTCAGCCAAACGATGGTGACGGGCTGTTCTCTGGATCGATTGTGGCCTCCTCTGCCTCATCATCACCATAAATTCTACCAGATCGGCGGGGATTGTCAACCATCAGCGGGGTCAGGTCTTGACTTAAAGACATAACGGAATGGCAATTGTGAATCCCCTCCCAAGAAGAAACACCGGTGATGCAGAGTCGCCAGGGTGGGCGGGGGATGTGGTGGCACTCGTAGCTCTCTCGTGTTGACAGATGCCTCTCGGTTCCATACACTTACTTCACATGCCGGAGTGGCGGAATTGGTAGACGCGGCGGACTCAAAATCCGCTGTCCCTTGAGGACATGGGGGTTCGACTCCCCCCTTCGGCAGGTCGGCTTGACAAGAGATTTGCCTCGATAGTATATTCCCCTGTGTACTCGAAGATTCTTCTTGCCACCGATGGCTCCGAAAACGCCATGAGAGCTGCTGTTCATGCTGCTCAGCTGACTACGAAATTTGAAACCAAAACGACTATAGTCACAGTAGTGTACGTACCCCCTATGTACAGTAGTGATGTGGCTGGGGTCGAAGAAGCACTACTGGAAGACGGCATGCGAGTTTTGGAACACACGAAGAGGATATTTGTACAGCAAGACATTGCATGCACGACAAAACTGATTCGATGGATTCATCCTGTAGAGGCCATCTGCAACGAAGGACTAGAGGGCAAATATGATCTGATTGTGCTCGGCAGGAGAGGACTGAGCGAGAAGAAGAGAGGTTTGCTTGGGAGTGTGAGTGAGGGAGTATTCCGTTCGGCACCCTGTGCTACGCTCGTCGTCAGGTAGAGCGCCGAAACTGCTCCAAGACCCTGAATATGACGTGTACTTCTCACTTTGGATTGAGGCAATTGAACACTGGCGGGTCCAGCAAACCGTAGCGCATATTCTCATCCTTTCCTATAATCAGGTCTATCGAGAAGAGGTGGTTTACAGCAAGTCAGAGAAAAGATGGCATGAGAGTTCAATTTCAGACTGTTGATGAAATCCGAATCCCTGCACGAACTAAGAGAATACGGGCTGAATCAGATTCAATCTCACTTGCCTGAGGATTAAACGAGGAGGGTGATATGGACAGGTGGGGATGCCCTGTGTGTGGATACATCTACAACCCTACAAGAGGCGACCCAGCCAACCGCATTGTCCCTGGTACGTCTTTCGAGGAACTGCCCGACGACTGGAAATGCCCAACGTGCGAGGCAGCCAAAGAGCAGTTTGAACCCTCGGGTCAGTAGTGCTGGGAGGTGTCAATGGCCATAAAATATGAGTCTCCGAGTTACGGGCCAAATGCAGAAAGACTGATCACACGAGACCAGAAGGTCATGTTCGGGGCGCATACGCGGACCCGAGAAATTCCTCTGGTAGTTGAGAAAGCAGAAGGTGTGGTCATCACAGATGTAGATGGAAGAGAATTCCTCGACTTTGGCGCTGGATACGCCGTCTGCGGAACGGGTCACTGCCATCCGGACGTGAGAAAAGCCATTGATTCACAGGTAAGGAAGCTGATACACATCTCTGGCGCAGATTTCTACTACCTTCCCCAGGTGGAACTGGCAGAAAACCTCATACGGTTGGTTCCCGGCAAATTCGATAAGAGGGTCTACTTCTGTAGTACTGGTGTTGAGTGTCTGGAAGCATCCTTGAAGATATGCCGTCACTATACGAGGAGGCCTCAATTCATCTCTTTTCTCGGCGCATTTCACGGGAGAACATACGCGGGCATGTCTCTCAGTGGAAGCAAGAGGATTCAGAGGGCACATTTCTCGCCACTCATCCCCGGAGTGACTCACACACCTTATCCCTATTGCTACAGGTGTCCTTTCAATCTGAAATACCCGGAGTGTAAGCTCAAGCCAAGATTTGATTCGATTCCCATGCTCCCATGTGTAGCTTATCTCACGGACGTCATTTTTGAGCGTCTCGTAGACCCAGAGGATGTAGCAGGGCTCGTGGTCGAATCAATTCAGGGAGAAGGTGGCTACATAGTTCCACCCCCTGAATTCCATCCGCTTCTGCGCGCGATAACTCAAATGCACGGAATCATATACGTCGTCGATGAGATTCAGTCAGGACTGGGGAGAACCGGCAGGATGTTCGCGATCGAGCACTGGGGAGTGGAGCCCGATATCGTCTGTGTAGCAAAGGCAATAGCCTCAGGAATTCCTCTCGGTGCTGTAGTGGCGAGGGCTGAGCTGATGGAGGAAGAAGTCGATTCCAGAGCGTGGAGACGAGGCTCACATGGAAGTACGTTCGGCGGAAATCCGGTAGCGTGTGCTGCAGCATTGAAAACACTCGAACTCATTGAGGGCCAGCTCGTCCACAATGCAAGGGCGGTAGGTGACTGGATGATCGAAGAGCTTGAGGATTTCATGACACGACATCGATTAATAGGCGACGTGAGAGGAAGAGGGCTGATGATAGGAATCGAGTTGGTAAAGGACAAGATTACCAAGGAGAGGCTTCCAGAGAAGTTGACTCATGAGGGCAAGAATATTAAAGAAGTCATAATGGGAAATTGTTTCAAGAGGGGGTTGGTCGTACTCGGATGCGGGGTGAATGCGATAAGGTTCAGTCCACCACTCGTTCTCAGTCTGGAAGAGGCAAAAAAGGGAATATCGATATTTGAAAGTGTGGTCGAAGAGCTTGAAGACCAGCTCTAGATGTGGAATTCTATGACATCCTTGTCTTCAAGCGCATAATTCTTCTCAACTCTTTGACCTTCAAAATGGTCTCCACCCCAGACCCTGGCATATCTCAGTTGGCTCGCGAAATCTTTGTGAATCGCGCGGGCAGCATCCATTACTGTGCTGCCTCGTCTCAAAATCAGCGGATCAGCCATATCGGGTGGCTCGCCAGGAGTCTTGGTATACACCCTCACAATATTGAGTTCAGAGAATATAGTGTGTCTCAATACCTCAAGTCCTTTCGAAGTATTGAGGGAGATCTGCACAAGTCCAAATCTTCCCCTACAGTACTGTCTCAGTCTATTGAATCGTGCTTCTGCCCCAGGCATGTCGCTTTTGTTCGCCACAACCAAAAGCCCCTTGCTTAGATAGCCTTCGTCACCTGCTGGTTCACCAACTCTCACTTTCGACTGTTCAAGGCTGTTCAAGGTGGATTGCAGGCGTTCAGAAATCTTCTCCTCTCCAAGATCGAGCACACACAGAAGGAAATCTGTATTCCTTATTATCTCGGTCATCCACCATTCAGGTGGTTCCGCGCTCAGAGGTGGCGTATCAACCAGTTGGATTTTGATATCCTCAAACTCCATCATCCCCACGGACGGTTTGCGCGTGGTGAATGGATAGGGAGCAACTTCAGGTGTGGCATTGGTCAGAGTACGCAACAACTCAGACTTGCCTGCATTCGGCGGTCCAATCAGTACTACCTGCAACGCACCTTCACGCTCTATGTGATAGCCATGTGCTTTCCGTCTCTGAGAGCGTCTCTTCTGCTCTTCCTTGCGCAATTTTGATATCTTCGTCTTCAGTTCGGCCTGAAGCTTCTCCGTGCCCTTGTGTTTAGGCATGATCGCCAGCATCTCTTGAAGTATTCGAATTCTCTCCTCGGCGTCGCGAGCGAGTCTATATCTCCTCTCTGCCTCAAAGTACTGTGGTGTGAGATTTGCTGGCATTGCTACAGTAGTATAAGTGATATCGGGACCAGAGTCAACCCTGCCGAGGGCCGGGAATTGGTGACTACCAGCTGGTTGTCAGGATGAGCGTACACCATCAGAGGCCGTCTTCGCGCACTGGTCGCCGGGGCCATTCGCTTCTCGCTCTCGGTTGCGCGTTGCGGTCGTATCGCCTCTGAGAACTGACCTCAGTGAAGGGAACGGAGCACCTTCTTCCCAACTGCCTTGAGGCTTTCAAATATGCCTATCCCCTCAGTGGCTACGCACTCGAAATAAGGGGCGCTATCGGGATTGAGTGCCTTTTCCAGCTCTTCTACTGAGACGATGTTAGGAAGATCTCTTTTGTTGTACTGAAACACTAGGGGAAGTTCAGCCAATTTTAGTGAGTGAACAGCCAGATTTTGATGGAGGTTCTCCATGCTCTCCAGATTCTCGTCCATCCGTTCAATCTGGGAATCTGCCACGAATAGCAGTCCATCAACACCTTTGAGGATCAATCTCCTGCTCGCATTGTAGAATATCTGGCCGGGCACCGTATAGAGATGGAAGCGAATCTTGAATCCTCTCACAGTTCCCAAGTCCACAGGAAGAAAATCGAAAAAGAGGGTCCTATCCAATTCCGTAGCGAGTGAGATGAGCTTTCCTCTGATTCGGGAGTCAACCTTGGAGTATATATATTTGAGGCATGTGGTCTTGCCTCCCAGCCCCGGACCGTAGTAGATCAATTTGCAGTTTATCTCCCGCGAGGCGTAATTGATCAGAGCCATTGAACACTAGCCGAGCAACCTGTCTAGTTCGTCCTCAGCTTCTTTCGTGAAGCTTTCGTCTAGATAAGGCGCCTTCGATTGTTCCTCTATTTTCATGAAGATTCGGCTGAATATCTTTGACAACTCATCTGCGGTTTGTTTCACCCGTATCCGTACAAGCCCCAGATTGCTCCTGGAGCTGAAGAGAACGGCCAGGATGACTCTTTCGCCCACAAGTGATATGTATATGTTTTCCTGTTCGCCCTGATGAAAGAGAGTAGTGAATTCTCTTTCTCCGATTAAAGAGGCAAGTTGATCCGTAGCGGCGAAGTCTGCGGCGGAGAGCGAACAGAAAGAGGATAAATCCAGATTAGAGGTATTGCCGGCACTGGTTATAAGCTGTCCGGCCTTATCGATGAGCAGGACGGTGTCGGTATTTGCATTCTTGATTAACCTGCCCAAGCTTTCATGTATAGACCAAAACTCTTCTTCGAATATGGAAGTTGATCCAAAGATCATTCCTCCTCCATAGGAGTTTACTGAAAATAAAAATCCTGAGAGATTTGTCAAGTTCTCCCTGGATTTAGGCTGTGGAGTCCGCCCAACACCCGAACACCTTAGGATTGCGAGATCACTGACTTCATCTCCTCATATTCACGCATTTGTCCGTCAGAAGGAGTCGGCCCACATTCTGAAAGAAGACGGTAGCTCGTGCTTTCCATGACTGCCGGCGCTTGACTACACCGACGTTATTTGGTTTAATGTGGTTGGGGGGAATGTATGAACAGGAGTGTTCTCAATAGGATAGCGAAGGAGGAAGGAGTCACCCTCGACTTCCTTTCAGACGGACTTTCTACCGGCACAATAGTGGTTCCCAAGAACAAGAAGAGAAGAGTCAAGCGTCCTGTCGGCATCGGCAATAGACTGAGAACAAAGGTGAACGCCAACATAGGTACGTCCCCTGACTCAGCAGATCTTAAAACAGAACTGCAGAAAATGAAAGCCGCAGAGAAGGCCGGAGCTGACACGTTAATGGACCTTTCCACGGGGGGTGACCTGGATGAGATACGCAAGGCGATCTTGGACCAGGCACAGGTCCCAGTCGGTACCGTCCCCATTTACCAGGCGTGTGTGGAAAATGTCTCCAAGAAGCGCTCAGTAGTGGATATGCAGGTTGACCAGATCTTCCGAGTGATCGAGAAACACCTTAGCGATGGGGTCGATTTCGTCACTGTGCACTGTGGCATCACTCAACAGTCTGTTGAGAGGCTTAAGAAACAGAGGAGGATTACGGAAGTCGTCAGTCGTGGAGGAAGATTCTTGATAGAGTGGATGCTCTACAATAAGAAAGAGAATCCGCTGTATGAGTACTATGACCGACTCTTGGCAATCGCGAAAGAATATGAGGCAACTCTCTCTCTTGGAGATGGTCTTCGTCCGGGATCTCTTGCCGATGCAAGTGACCGTCCGCAAATCCAGGAATTAATCATTATTGGTGAACTCGTTGACAGAGCGAGAGAGGCTGGCGTTCAGGTAATCGTAGAGGGGCCAGGACACGTACCAATGAATCAAATCGAGTCGAATGTATCAATGGAGAAGACCCTGTGTAAAGGCGCTCCTTTTTACGTACTCGGTCCCCTTGTGACTGATGTCTCTCCTGGGTACGACCATATTTCAGCAGCCATCGGCGGAGCAATAGCAGCTGCGTGCGGAGCCGATTTTCTCTGCTACGTCACGCCAACAGAGCACCTCTCTCTCCCGGGGACAGAAGAGGTGAGAGAGGGTGTCATTGCCCTCAGAATAGCAGCCCATGCTGCGGACATAGCCAAAGGTGTGTATAAAGCGGAGGACTGGGATAGAAGACTGTCGAAGATGAGAAAGAACCTCGACTGGGAGGGTATGATAAGGCTGTCAATCGACCCTGAGAGAGCAAGGCGGATTAGAGAGAAGAATCCATCTCACTCCAAGAAGGCATGCAGTATGTGCGGCGAGTATTGCGTTATCAAGAATCTTGAAGACCTTTTCCGCACTTAATCCATGCACGTTGTATCTCTGGACGGAAATAGCTTAAACCTCGAGGCAATCAGAAAGGTAGCCAGACAGGGGGTGCAGGTGGTGATCAGCCAGTCTCAAGCGGCGAGAATCAGAGAAGCAAGGCGAATCGTGGAAAAGAGACTCCAAGGAGAAGAAGTCGTATATGGTATCACCACAGGGGTCGGCAAGCTTGCCGACACAAGGATTTCAGCGAGTGAGGCCTCCCAGCTGCAGCATAACATTGTGCTGAGCCATGCAACCGGAATGGGGGCTCCACTACCCACGGACGTTACCCGGGCCATCGTCCTCCTCAGAGCGAACACTTTCGCGAAAGGATATTCCGGAGTGACATTGGAGCTCACTCAATTCTTGGTGGAACTTCTCAACCGTGGAGTACATCCCATCGTCTATGAGCTCGGATCTGTAGGAGCATCAGGAGACCTAGCTCCTCTTGCCCACGTCGGACTCACAATGATTGGCGAGGGTGATGTGGAGTACAAAGGCCAGGTGAGACAGGCGGCAGAGGTCTTAAGGGAGGTTAAACTGAAGCCCATTGCGCTAGCTCCCAAAGAGGGACTCAGTTTGGTAAACGGCACTCAGGCAACCCTGGGAATCCTGGCGCTGATAGTGATCGATGCGCATCGTTTAGCTCACCTCGCGGACATCGCTGCGGCGATGAGTCTGGATGCGCTTCTTGGATCTCCGGTCGGATTTGATGATCGAATCCATTCCTTGAGACCTCACGCCGGTCAACGGGAAGTTGCCAAGAGGTTGACCCGGCTACTCGAAGGCAGTCAAATCAGAGAATCGCATCGAGAATGTCAAAAAGTGCAGGATGCGTACAGTCTTAGATGCATTCCCCAGGTGCATGGAGCGTGCCGTGACCTCATCGGCTATGCGAGATCGGTTATAGAAATAGAAATCAACTCCGCAACCGACAATCCGTTGGTGTTCCTCGAGGATGACGAAATCCTTTCTGGAGGGAATTTTCATGGAGAACCCTTGGCCTTCGCAGGAGATGCACTATCGATGGCGCTGTCTGAGTTCGGAGGAATATCAGAACGAAGAGTGGCCAGACTCCTCGATGCATCCTCAAGTCAACTTCCTCCATTTCTCACGAAAAGGAGTGGACTTCACTCTGGCTTCATGATCGCCCATCTCACCAGCGTTTCTGCGGTGGCAGAGAATAAGATACTGTCGCATCCCGCTTCTGTCGATTCATTGCCCACTTCTGGAGGGCAGGAAGACCATGTGTCTATGAGTTGCACCTCAGCTCTGAAGGCGTGGAAAATCAAAGAAAACCTGGAGACCATACTCTCAATAGAATTTCTGTGTGCCGCGCAGGCTCTTGACTTGCTGAGACCTCTCAAGTCAAGCATGCGTCTGGAAAGAGTGCATTCAACCATAAGAGAGACAATACCAGTACTCGAAGGTGATAGACCTCTCTACAAGGACATACATGCGATGAAGAAGCTCCTCAAGGAGGATGATTCTCTTCAAGTCAGTTGAGTGTGCAGCCATGGGTTCGGCCAGGCTGAATCGCTCTCCAACTGACAGACTGAGATAGACGCAGTAGGATCTAAACAGGGGGAACCGCGGAGAAGTCCAGTTCCGGTTCTCCGACGTTGCTGACGTAATTGGCAAAGGTAATGAGTGCCATAATCCCCACTATTTCGACTATTTCAACATCTCCGAATCCCTTCTGTCTGAGCGCTGCAACATCTTCGTCCTTCACCTTACCCTTTGCTTCGTGTACTTTCTTCACAAACTGAAGCATCGCTCCGGATTTGTCATCAACGCCTATCAATCGACGGGCGTTCAAGCACTCTTCATCCGTGAGGAGCCCGGCATCCTTCGCCATCTGGGTGTGAGCCGACGCACAGTACTCACACCCGTTCAACTCGGATGTAGCTAGGATTATGAGCTTCATGTTCTTGCCACCCAGTTTGCCGGCACCAAGACTCGCGTTAAAGCCGAGGAAGCCGTCGAGTGCAACATCTGAATTCCCCATGCACTTAAACATGTTGGGCACCACACCCAGACTTTCTTCAACTTTGCGGAACAGCCTTTTTGTCCAGGCATCAGCGTCCTCCGGGTCGAGCTGTCTAATTCTTGGCATGGCTACCTCCATTTTCTATCTATCTTTGCAGTTCACCGATGCAAGGTTATCACATTTCTGCATTCTCTGTCAACTGATACAGATCGACTGTGTCAAGACCCATTAGAAATGTCCCCTTCTTAACTTAATAGAAATGTCCCCTTTTTCTATCCGCCAATCTCATGATAGACGTCTGCTTTCTTTCTACGCCCTTGAGGAGTGCAGGCACGACCACTCGGGTCCGAAAATGGAACGCCCTCCCACCTTTCTCTGGGTCGACCTATTCAATTGATCGCACGAAGAACGCGTTTACAGAAGGCTCTTACTCTTGCGAACAAGACTTGGGATTCGTCACGCATCTTTCGGCTGTAGAGAAAACCCTTCAGGAAGCTCATTCCTCCCGTAGTGCCCGCAGCTCTTGACATCTCGAATTCGGAGCCATATATTGGGACGGATGGAGACTGTAGCATTGCTGACCGTAGGATGCAAGCTCAATCAGTACGAGACCCAGCTTCTCAGTGAGAATCTCCAATCAAAAGGCTATCAAATCCGCCCCTGGGGCGAAGGCGCAGATATTGTCGTGGTGAATACTTGTTCTGTCACTTCCAGAGCGGAAGCGACCGCCAGGAATTTCATACAGCGAAGCACTAGATTCGTTGAGAAACCGTATCTGGTCGTTACAGGATGCTATGCGCGGAGAAGAAGGGATGAGCTTACGCAGATCGATGGCGTGAACTTCGTAGGTGACAGTGACGAAGTGCTGAATGCCCTCACAGATGGATCCAGCAGAGTGGACAGCATCTCTTCCTTCGACGGCCACACGAGAGCTTTTGTGAAGATTCAGGATGGATGTGACAATTTCTGTGCCTTTTGCATACTCCCTTACTTACGAGGAAGCCCACGGAGCAGACCCAGTTACAAGATTTTGACGGAGATTTCGACCCTATGCGGAAGAGGCTATGCAGAGGTCGTGCTCACGGGAATCAACATAGGAAATTACCGAGACAAGGGTTTAGACCTCATCGCACTTTTGAGGCAACTTGAAGAAGTAGACCTCCTTAAGAGAGTGCGTGTGAGTTCAATAGAGCCGACCTACGTAGACCAGAGATTCTTCGAATATCTTTCGCACTCACGAAAATTCTGCGCTCACCTTCACATACCTCTGCAAAGTGGCGATAGGGCAACCCTGAAAAGGATGGGGAGGAGATATTCACCGGAAACCTATGCATCCCTGCTCACACGCTTAAGAGAGATCTCGCCAGAGATTGCCGTAGGTGCCGACGTGATCGTGGGATTTCCTGGAGAGAACGAGGAACGATTCGAAAATACGGCTTCACTCATCCGTGAACTCCCTATCTCCTACCTCCATGTCTTCAGATATTCACCCAGGGAAGGGACAGCGGCCAGCAGATTTCGCGACACGGTCCCAGAAGATCTCAAGAAAAGGAGATGTGCACGACTCATATCACTGGGCGCACAGAAGTGGTTCGACTACCGCAAGAGCTTCATAGGACATGAGGTCGAAGTGCTCATCGAACACAGAAGGGAAGTGAGATCGAATAAGCTCATGGGATTATCGGCCAACTACATCAGGGTACTTCTTGATGGAGAAGACGATCTGATGGGGAAATTCGTAACGCTCAAATTGAAGAAAGTCGTGGGTAGGTACTGTCACGGCGAGATTGTCGACAGATGAGCGACCACTACTCAATTCTGGGTATCTCAAGGACGGCAACCAAAGCCGAGATAAAGAGTGCATTCGTAAATCTGGCCAAAAAGAATCATCCTGACGTGCTACCGAGGATGGAGAACTGGAAGATGATAAACGAAACCTTCGCATCTATCATCGTTGCCTATAAAACTCTTCGAGATCGCGACAAAAGAAGAGAATACGATGAAAAACTGGCAGCCGGGCTACTCGAGAAAGATGACGTGAGAAAGAATCATGCAAGAGCTACCTTCAGACTTGGAATAGACTCTTACAAAGGCAAGTACTATAGGAGAAGTCATCGCTACTTTAAGGCATGCTGCCAATTGGACCCGGAGAATCCACATTATTGGAGTTACCTGGGTCTCGCCGCAATAAACTCGGGTCGTTCACTGGAAGAAGCAGAGATGTACGGAAAGAAGGCGGTAGAACTTCATCCTTCGAGTCCTCAATATCATATTACGCTCGGAGTGATTTATAAGAAAGCTGGAAAGAAGTCTGAGGCGAAAAAGCAGTTTAAAGCCGCTTTGAAGATCGACCCCGATAACCTACAGGCCAGAGGACTTCTGAAGGAGTGATAAGGTGAAGAGGCATCGATGAAAAAAGGAGGTGAGCATGCGTGATACCATAATCGACTTCAGTCAAAGACTAAGGACTGGTGTGGAGAAAGTCCCGGGAGCGGTCGCAGGAAGTCTGGTAGGACTCGATGGTTTGGAAATCGCGAGTTACGCTTTGCGCGAGATCGACACAGCGGTGATAGATGCAGAGCTTGCCACGACCATATCCGCGGCACTCAGATCGTCGAATGGAATGGGGATGGGAAAGGTCCGGGAACTCATTCTTACAACCGATGGGGTAACAGCGGTCGCACGGACTGTCGGCTCCGATTTCTTCGTCTCCTTTCTCCTCAAGGGAGATTACTCCCTCGGTCTCGCGAGAATTGAGGTTATGAGAATGGCGAAGGAATTTGAGGATTCGTTTGTTTAGACTGTTTTGTCGCTGCACAGATTCGGTACTCTTCACTTCTGTATCCATGCTCTAGAGTCCTTACCGACTTGAGATACCTTCTCACGTATTGGCCACAGTTACTTCCAATTAGATTCTCTTCGACTTCCCCGATGCTCAGAAGGACATCATAGTCAAGATTTCGCAGCTTCCCTACTATCTCGTAATTCTTCTGGCTTCCGTACGGATCGATGTAGGAGGTGAGGCCGTGCGCAATCGCAGTATACGTGGGATTTATGGGTGTGATCTTGATGAGGAATTTGCGGGGAGAGAAGAGCTGGCGGATAATCGCCGTATCCAAGGGCATCCCCGTCCCGAGGGCGAAATTTAAGGTTACTTTCCGATTGCCATCCTGAACAAAGCGTTCTCCATATTCAGCGATTTGCTCGAGACTCCACTTTCTTATCGGAATCAGCCTATCTCTCAGATTTTCGTCTGTCGTGTGGATCGAAAATTGAAGCTGAAATCTGCCTCCGGAATAGACGAGTTCCTTAATCTGCAGAAGCGTTCGGAAGAAATGATGCCCTCCGTAAGGAGCGACGGTTGATATGCACGGCATCAGGCCAGCGGCGCTGTACCGTTTCGGAAGGATTTTTAGAACCTCAAGTACATTGTCATTGAGAGCGGGTTCTCCCATCCGCGCAAACTGGATTTTGAATTTCACCACCGGGACAAAGCGTTGCGGAAATCGCCGTGAAATCATGTAGTCTATCTGCGCCAGAATCTCGTCCGTCGAGAGATTGCCTCGGTAATCTCCTCCTGCATCACACATCAGGCACCTTACAGGACAGCCAGACATGGTTGAGACTATGAGAACCCACTTTTCTTCCCTCGGAATGGGTGGCTGCAGGGATTCCACAAACTCTATGACCGTTCCATTCGCAATCTCGGCGAGATAGACCGTTGCCAGGTTCTCCTTTCCAAAGGTCCGTACGACTCTCATTCTTGTCCCTCCCTTAGCATGCGATAGATCTTCATCGCGGCATAGATGCCATCACCAACTGCAATCGCAGTCTGTCTATAATCTCCTCGCTTTACATCCCCTACGAAATAGAGTCTTCGCTCATGCTGCAGTCCAGCAACCTTCTCTCTCATCTCGGTGGAGATGTAATCTGTTTGTGGAATTCTCCCTATCGCAACTACAAGGTAGTCACTAAATATCTCAAAGCGGGAGCCCACCTCCTTTGTACACTTGAGCAGGAGCTCCCTTCCGGCAAGGCTGACGTGAGCAATCTCTACATTCTCTTCGTATGCAATTCGCTTCTCTTCTCTTATCTCCTGCCACAGGCGAGGAAAGGATCTCTTTCTCATACTCCTGTTGAGAATGACTACCTGATCACTTAGCCGTGCAAGACTCAATGCATAATCGAGTGCACAATCTCCGCTTCCCACGATTGTGACTCTCTTGTGATGATTACCGAGGATAGGGTAGATCTCGTAAACCACTCTATTCTTCGCCTCCTCAGGTATTTCCAGTTCTTTCAGTTCCTTGGGTTTCGTTCCTGAAGCAAGAACCACAATCCGGGATCGGAACGAATTCTGCACAGTGTTTAGGAGAAAAGCCCCACGGGATTGAGTGAAGCCATCCTCGTAGTGAAGCCCGACCACATCAGCGATTTCCACTCTCACATTCAGTCTCATCAGATGTTGCTCGAACAGACCGGTCAGCTTCTCTCCACTGATTCCTTCAGGGAATCCAGGGTAATTTTCGATCATTCGCGCATTCAGAAGTAGTCCTCCTATCTTGTTTCTCTCAAAGATCACCGAGTCGACCCCACAGCGTTTCAATTGAATGGCAGTTGCACACGCGGAAGGGCCTCCTCCTATGATGCCTACTTCTGATATTCGGGGTTTCATACCTCTCCATCCTCACTATATGGTCCCCCCCGTTTTTGTCAACAAACCACCATCCTTGTTCTGCTGGGACTGGCCGGCCAACGATGAGCTGCAACTCCTGGCAGCCTCGGCCTGAAAAAGGACACATAGTGAGTCCAGCAAGATCTCGAAACGCCCGGGAGCCGAGCGACCAGCCAATTCCTCAGCCCGGGCTTGCTTCACTCAACCACCAGATTTCCGAAAATCGAGTGCTGCAATGCGAAGGATTGAGTAGTCGCGATCCACCGTGTTGTCTTACACGCACTCAGCCGTGAGTGGCAACGCTTTGCTTCCGAGGGCAGCACGTTTCTTGACATGACCGAACAGAACTCGTATAAAGAGACTACGGAGACAACAAGTGGATGGTCACAAAGAAGAGGGAGAGCAAAAGGAGAAGCTGCGAGACATCCCCTCCGTCAGTGAGATTCTCGCATATCCAGCTGTGGTGAGCCTTCTTTCCTCATATAGAAGGCCGTTCATAGTTGCCATTGTCCGGGATGTGCTTGCTGTCTTAAGAGAAGCAATATTAGCCGGCGAGAAAGTGGATATCTCGCGTGAAGTGCTCTCTTCGATGATATCGGAAGCAGTCGAGTCAATCAAGAAACCTAGCCTGAGACGGGTGATCAACGCTACTGGGGTCATCTTGCACACTGGTCTCGGGAGAGCATTGATCAGTGACTACGCTGCTGAGGCGATCAAGACTGCTGCCTCTGACTACTGCAATCTGGAATTGGATTTGGACACCGGTACCAGAGGAACACGCCAGATTCATGTCGAGAAGTTGATCTGCAATCTGACGGGAGCGGAATCCGCACTTGCAGTAAACAACAACGCCGCTGCAGTCATGCTCTCACTTCATACTATAGCGTCCGGCAGAGAGGTGATCGTTTCTAGAGGTGAACTGATAGAGATAGGAGGATCGTTCAGGTTGCCGGAGATTATGGAGAAGAGTGGGTGTACCGTGGTTGAAGTCGGCACAACCAACAGGACGACTCTTGAGGATTATCGCCGGGCGGTGAGTGAGAATACAGCTCTGTTGCTTAAGGTTCACGCAAGCAATTACAGGATAGTCGGCTTCGCTGAGCGGGTCAGTCTACGAGAATTGTCTGAACTAGGAAGAGACTTGCGTATCCCAGTTATGTATGATCTGGGAAGCGGCGCCCTTATACCTTTGGACTCAGAACCTGTGGCCCAAAGGGCCATAGCTGAAGGAGCAGAGGTGATCACGTTCAGTGCCGACAAGCTGCTCGGAGGACCACAGGCGGGAATTATCGCGGGCACGAAGCAATTAGTGGATCGAATGAAAAGAGATCCGCTCGCACGGGTCGCTCGAGTGTGCAAACTCACCCTAGCGGGACTCCAAGCAACTCTTCTCCAATACGTAACGTCAAGGGATGTCGTAGAAGAGAACCCAACCATACAGCTCATCTGCAAGCCGCTTCTCGAAGTAGAGAAATCCGCGTCTGCACTTGCACGAAAGCTGAAGAAGAGCTGCGGAGACGCGTTGACTGTAGAGTTGATGGACGGAGATTCGATGATCGGTGGAGGGTCATTCCCAACCCTCCAGTTAACTACGAAACTCGTCGCAATCCGGCCTGCTCACGGATCAGTGGATGAATTGACAAAGAAGCTGCGGCTCGGTGATCCACCCATAATCGCACGGGTAGCGAATGAACGGCTTCTCCTCGATATGAGAACCCTTAAGGGCTCAGAACATAAAGAAATAGTCTCCTCTTTTCAGAGAATAGTGAATCAGTGAAGCACGTCGTCATAGGCACAGCCGGCCACATAGATCACGGCAAGACTGTCCTGACGCGGGCACTTACCGGTGTCGATACCGACCGGCTCCCTGAGGAAAAGGAGAGAGAGATGTCGATAGATCTGGGATTTGCGCCCTTTCCTCTCTCAAAAGACCTGACCGCAAGCATCGTGGATGTCCCGGGGCACGAGAGGTTCATAAAGAACATGGTTGCAGGCGTGAGTGGGGTCGACCTAATACTCTTTGTGGTTGCGGCCGATGACGGGATCAAGCCACAAACTGAGGAGCATCTTCAGATCCTTGAACTTCTCGGGTTGCACCACGGAATAATAGTAATCACCAAGCGTGATCTTGTCTCGCCCGACAGGGTGAGATTAGTAGTAGGTGAGATAAGAGAGCTCGCAAGAGATACGTTCCTCGAAAACGCCCCCGTCGTGGAGGTTTCGGCCACTGAGACTACCGGCATCCCGGAGCTCAAAGCTGCCATACACGAAACCGCAAAATCCATCTCTCCCCGTAGATTTGATCATTTACTGAGACTCCCTATCGACAGGGTCTTCATGATGGCAGGCTTTGGAGTGGTGGTTACGGGTACACTGATATCCGGCAGCATCAAAACAGGTCAAGAGCTTGAAATTCTCCCTCAGAGGAAGAAAGCGAGAGTGCGGGCGATTCAGGTCCACCGGACTGCGGTCGACCGGGCAGTGGCAGGTCAAAGGACCGCAGTCAATCTCAAGGATGTCGGCAAACATCAACTTCAGCGCGGTGATGTCATCACCTCTCCGGGGACTCTTGAGACTACTACTTTGGTTGACGTCAAGCTGGGTCTACTGGACACAGTCAGAAAGCCACTTAAGCATCTGACTCGTGTCAGATTCCACGTGGGCACGACTGAAATCATGGCGCGAGTCGCCCTCCTCCAACTGAAAGAGCTTCCTCCCGGTGATAACACGTTCGCCCAGATCAGATTCGAAAAGCCGGCCGTCGCATTGAGGAAGGATCGGTTCATTATCAGAAGTTATTCTCCCCAAAGGACAATCGGCGGAGGAATGATATTGAACGGCTACCCGGTCAGCCACAGGCGGAATGAGCGAGGCGTGATTGAGGATTTGAGAACCCTGGAAAGTCCCGAAGATCGAACGGTAATTGAGTGCATGCTCAGAATCAATTCTTCCCTGCTGACGAAGAATCAGTTGATGCGACTCACCAACATATCCTCAGCCGAGCTCGACAACAACCTTGCCGCTCTGGGGAAAGAGGGCAACATAGTCTTCGTCAGGAATAACATCTTGCATACTACTATCCTGGAAGCGTGGACGCAGGATCTGAAGAACAAAATTGACACCGTGTTTGGCGATAGAGTTTACATATCCAAAGGGGAATTCATGCAGTCAATTCCCTCGTCAAAAGATATGGCTGCAGCCGAAGCCGTCCTGAAGCGACTTGAAACCGACGGAATCATCGAACTCAAGGCGGAGAAGGTCAAACTTCTACAAGGTATAAGTCGCCTCACCGAATCCAAGAGCGAAATCGAAGCCATATACAAGGAATCGACCTATGAGCCTCCAAGCCTGGATGAAGTGAAGGCACAACTCGGCATCAAGGAAATGTGGGTGAACGATCTCATCTCTGCGCTCGTAGAGGACGGGAATCTTGTGAAGGTTGGTGCAGGGATGGCCTTCCACCGAACGATGGTGGACCAGTCAATTCAACTTCTTAGGAACCACCTCACATCGCATCCCGGAATCACCGTGAGCGAATTCAGGCAGCTACTTGGAACCACCAGAAAATACGCCCTCCCGCTCTTGGAGTATTTTGATTCAATTGGAATAACGGTGAGAGACGGCGACATCCGCCGTCTGAAAAAGGACGCTGGGGTCAGGTCTTGACATAAGTACTTAAGCACAGCGCTCCCGTTATGTCTTTATGTCAAGACCTGCCCCCAAAGGAGCTAGTAGTTTTCACATAGTAATTCGAAGTATGCTCTTGGATGCGCACATGCAGGGCATTGTTCAGGAGCTTCGGTACCTTCATGTATGTAACCGCAGTTGCGACAACGCCACATTACCGCAGTCTCTCTTCTGAACACTCTGCCTCGCTCCACGTTCTTGAGTAGAGAGAGGTAGCGTTTCTCATGCCCCCTCTCGGCCATCGCTATTGATTGGAATGCAGCCGCTATTTCCGAAAATCCTTCCTGCTCCGCAATTCTAGAGAACTCGGGGTACATCTTTGTGTGTTCGTAGTTCTCCCCTGCTGCCGCCTCTTTCAGATTCTCGGTAGTCTTACCAATCACACCGGCCGGAAAGGTAGCAGTGACTTCTGCTTCTCCTCCTTCGAGGAACTTGAAGAGTCTCTTCGCATGTTCTTTTTCATTGTCTGCGGTGTCCAGGAAGATGCCCATGATCTGTTGGTATCCTTCTTTTCTTGCTTGCGAGGCAAAGTAGGTGTAGCGGTTTCGCGCCTGAGCTTCACCTGCGAAGGCGGTAAGCAAATTCTTCTCCGTCTTGGTCCCTTTTACGGACTTCATATCCTCCTCCTTTTCATCTTCTTCGTTCGGCCTTAATACCCGTTAAGTATCAAAGATCCCTCTTCTCTTCAGGTGTATAGCCCATGTCTCTTATGGCTCTCTTGATCTCCTCGATTTCCACGTCTCCATCGATTCCGACCACACCATTGTCCAAATCGACACTCACTCTCCGGACTCCCGACACCTCTTTCAGTCCATTTTCAATAGTGAGTTTACAGTGTTTGCAGGTCATGCCGGAGACATGAAGGGTGTACTCCAGATCTTCTACTTCGTGCGTTGCTCTGAATCCATTCAGCACCAACAGGAATAAGACTATTCCACAGACTACCTTTAGGAATTGTGGAAGGTATTCCCCCGTAGGCCGAATGAGTTCTAGATGACCGCCGAGACCTCTCCACATCAGGTGAAAGACTGAACCGAATAGGAAAGAGATCCCAATGATGAATATGAGATAGACGTAGAAGGACCGCTTCCCCAATCTCGAGTAGACGAAGGACAAAGTGACAGTGTTTGTTGCCGGCCCGGCAATGAGAAAAACCAGCGCAGCACCGGGAGAAAACCCTTTCTGAATCAGTGCCGAAGCAATTGGAATGGAACCTGTCGCGCATACATAAAGCGGTACAGCT
>SMTZ1_10005156_pt1 | contig 27909 bp, 25 predicted proteins | sample DeeMarSWOR136_30_FD_25667 | JGI IMG/M metagenome (IMG submission 25667)
ATGAGCAGCGTCAGACTGATCGGCTCCTTGTGCACTTTGATCAAGCCCGATTCTATGCGCGACGTATTCAGAATATCTTCAATGAGCCGATTCAGCCGCTTGGCCTGATTCTGAATGACCGAATAGAACTCTTTCCTTGTTTCTTCGTCGTCGGCTTCCCCGTCCGTGAGCATTTCGGAATAGGCCGTGATAGACGCAAGCGGTGTTTTCAGCTCGTGCGATACATGACTGACAAAATCATTCTTCATCTGCTGAATCTGTTTCTCGCGCGTGATATCATGCAGGACGGCGACGACCCCGCAAACCTGCCGGCTCTGATCATAGACACACGAGACAATGCAATCGAAGGTCTTTTTCTCCCCACGCTCCAGGAATTCGATCTCCCGCCTTGTTGCCTGACCTTTGCTTTTTCTGCTGTGACTTAGGAAGTCCGAAAATTCGCTCCGGTCGGCACCTATGAGCTCGCCAAGCGCTCTGCGCTGTGAGTTCTTAGGATCAAAATTGAAAAGCCGCCCGGCTGCCTCGTTCGCCATCAGCAGCTTGTCATACTCATCGGTAACGATGACGGCATCTCGAATGCTGTATATGATCGCCTCGGTGTTCTTGCCCCGATTGTGGGAAAGCTGAAGCTGAAGCTGAAGCTCTTTGATTTGCTTGTCGCTTTCAGAAATGCACGCAGCGCAAACGTCAAAATGCTCATCGAGCGCTTTGGACAACTTGTTGACCGCCGCCACTCTGAGCGGGGCGAAAAAGGCCCCCGTGCCGCCAATATCAACTCTTCCATCATCCTGAAGGCGTTTGGCTATGGACGCGATTGCTCTGGCCAGCTTCAGCCAGTGCCAACCGAGCAAAATCACGCCCATAGCCACGATGCTACAGCACACCGCCACAACGGGTATCCGCTGCACAACGCCGATCACATGTCCACCCTCGTCCGTGCCAGAGGGGCGTCCCTCAGCGAGAGGCCCTATGAACAGACTGCACGCCCCGACAAACGCGACTATAATGTACAAGCTTCTTCCAAATCTCAAAACAACGACCTCAACTGGTCTACGATCTTCCTTCGAGACCGACTCTCGTCTATCGTTTTAGAGTCACAGTTTCCGGTTCTTACTCTCAACCGTCGGCGTTAGGCGGTCCATCACTCACCTTCTGAGCCATCTGGGTGCCTCTTGACGATCAATCTTCTCCGACATTTTCCTTTCGAGTCGTTTCAATGCTTCCCGGCCATCCCTTTCAGCAATGATTCTCTCCTTCAGCCGGATAGCCTCAAGATACGCCGGGCGTAGTTCAATGGCTGATTCCACTTCCACCATCGCCTCCAGCAGTTGGCCGTCATTATAGTAACGCAAGGCGCTTGCATAACAGTCCTCGGCTATTCTGGCCCGGCTTATCTGCTGCAATTCGTCCTTGGCGCCAAACCTCTTTCTCTGGATATCTTCCTTTCGCGCCTTTCCTTTCGTTTCGTTGGGATCATCTATGATATGAGGAGTGAGCAGGATAATCACTTCCTCGCGCTTAACCTGGTCGGAGTTACCCCTGAAAACTCCTCCCACAATGGGCAGATCCCCAAGCAACGGAACTTGCGTCTTGTTGGAGGTAATCGTGTCCCTGAACAGGCCGCCGATGACGACTGTCTCGCCATTTTTGACTATGATATTGGTCAGCAGCTCGGCGGAGGTTTCGTCCGGTATGTTGTTTTCTTTCAACGTACCCGAACTATCCTTAGGATGGATATCCATCCGGATATAACCATCGTCACCGATGTAAGGCCTGAACGAAAGCTTCGTACCCGTATCCAGAAATTCAACCTGAGATGTAAGTTGAGTATCCTGCGATACGGTCGTCTGAGACTCATAGCCGACCTTCGTGCCGATATAGACCTGGCCAAGTTGCTTGTTCACCGCCAATATCTTGGGATTCGCCAGGATGGTCACATCACTGACTGTCTCGACAGCTTGGATAATACTGGCTATGTTGTCATGGGCAAAGCCAATACTGAAGCCGCCGCTCTTCGTTACCTGCGAGCGACCCAGAGACGATATGAAGTCTTTTGTGTTTCCAATAAAAGCTTGGCCTGCTGCATTTGCGTTTCCGAGCAGAAGCTGCCAGTCAACGCCGAACTGTGTATCTTCCGTGAGTGTTGCACTGAGAATAGTCGCCTCAATCAGTACCTGCTTGGGTCTGATGTCCACGTCCTTCAGCACCTGTGCGATGACTTCGATTTTCTCCGGATAGTCCAGAACGATGATGGTGTCGTTCATCGCTGTCGCATCACCACCACCGGTTCCGGAACTGATGGACTCACCTGTAGGGAAATCCGTGATCGCCGCGGAGGTCGTTTCAATGCTGCCACCACTACCAAGTAACGGTGTGATGAGCTTCTTCGCCTCAGCGGCGGAGATGTAGTACAGGGTGAAGGTTCTGCATATCCTTCGTTCCGGGTCTTCCATGATTTTCTTATATTCTTCTTTGGTATATACCTTGATGAGATTACCCTGCTGTTCGTAGACGGCGTTGTCTCCCAGGATAGCCTCCATGGCTTCTTCGAATGTCACATTCGTCAGACGCCTGAACGCCAGGGAGCCGTTGACGCTCGGCGAGGGCACGATGTTCTTCTGACACTGACTACCGAGCATCGCCAACGCCTTCCGCACCCCAAACTCCTCTTCGACCTCGAACTTATCAATGATGGTGGGCGCGTTGCTCTCGGAAGCTGCTCCGCTGCCGGTCCCGACGTTAGCAACGGCCGTCGCGGCCACCACAAGAAACAGCACGCTCCATACAAACACACTCTTTGGGATTTTCATATTGTCATGTGAGTTTTTTTTACGACACATAGTTTAGCTCCTCTTCTGTCTGCATGCCTCAATGGTCAATGGTCTGCCATTGACTGCTGCACAAGTTTCAACGTTATTTCTGTCTCTCCACACTTGATAACCACTGTGTTCTCTTCAATTGAAACTACGTCACATTCAAACCTGTCAACTCCGTCACCGATGAGGAGTTTGTCCCCCACGAAGAGCACGTCATCGTTGAGACGAGCGCAGGGATTCTCAGTCAACAGGATGGCTTCAAGCCTTACCTTCTCTGCCACTTCTCTGATCAATTCTTCATTTCCACCTCTCGAAACAATATTCACGTCTTCAATGCCAACTCGTTTTCTTCGTCCATTAACAAAATACCGCCAGTCATCGGAAGCAAAGACGTCTCTGACGATGGTGTCATTGCGCCCCGCGACTCTTGGCAGTTCTACAAAAGATATTTTTGGTTCCGGATTCGGCCGATCCGTCGTGTTCGGCTGCTCGACCGCCCCGGCAGCCTCGGGCGCTTTCTTGGTCAGCACGCGGATCCACATAAAGGCCATCACTCCGATCAGACACAGTGCCATCACGACCTTTTTCTTCTCTGCCGCCAGTTGACTCACAAGCCCCCTTGTGCGGTTGCCGCTATGTCTCGCGTTCTGTCTCATTTGGGCTTCTACCTTCACTTTTTTGGGGTGCTCCCTATCCCTGCTCCACTTTCGCCCTGTAATATATGACGGCCTTTGTTTCCATCGTCACTTGGCCGCTGTAGGCGGCATCGTTCGAGAGTTTTACCTGCTCAATCCGAACCAATCTGTCCAGGGCCTGCAAACGACCGTAGAAGTTAAATATCTGCGTCAATCGACCCTTACATCGCATACTCACCGGAATGCAATTGAATCTATCGGCCTCTACTTCCTTGCCGGGCTCGATGATCTGCTCGCTCAAGCCGTGTTCATTCATCAAATCCGCAATGCTGCCTAAGAACGCGCCAAGGTCTCTTTGGTCAGGTATGTTCGCCTCGTAATCTTGAAGCTGTGCCTGCAACTTCTGCACTTGCTCCGTGAGCACGTCCAGTTGTCCAGCGTCCGCCGCGCCTCTGGCAATCGTAAGTATCTGTTCGGCTTTGGTCTGCTTGACGGCCTTCATCTTCTTATGTAAAGGCACATACCAAAAGACCACGAACACACACAGTATCGCCCCGGCTACGGCACATATCGCTATTTGTTGGCTTCTCCCAAGCAGCATTTTCGTTTCTCACCTTTCTAAAGCTCGCGATAATTGCCCAAATAGCAATTGATCTCAAACTCGCTTACCTGAATACTCCCGGTACGACCTCCTGTCGCCGCCCTCCGCCCTATGATATCCGTCCGGTCCGTCAGTGAGGTGACGCGTTCTCTCGCCACCTCCGCGTTTCTGGAAAAAGACAGAACGACCTGGCGGAAATACGGCGACTCTTCCAAACGGCGTATCAGAGCCATCACGTCGCTGGCCTCAGCCGCCACACCGGCTAGCGTGATCTTGAACCGGACATCGCCGAGCGGCAGATTACTCTTCTTGCCAAACTGGGCCTGTGCCGCCCGGACGACCGCACCCGCCCCTCGAGAGGGCTTAGACTGCCCCCCTTGCCCAACCTTTTCCGAGATGAACTCCACCTTGCTGAGAACGACCATTTCATCTGTCAAGAAGCTGATCTCAGCCAGAACACTGGCCACGTCTATTCTGGAATCGATTTCCTCGACGGATCCGAGCTTCTGCCGCAACGCCTTCAATTCGCTGGCAACCTCAGCCAATTCAGCCGAGGCACTTTCCGCCTGGTCGCGCCGCTGTGCCATTCGAGTTAGCTCGGCCCTGACGTTCGAGATCGAACGCGTGGTGGCCAGACTCCAGACCCCCATCACCGCAAATACACCGCTCAACACGATGCACTGCATGCGATAGTTGACCTGGCGCTTTTGGCCGGTCCTGTACCATTCTGGAAGAAAGTCAATTTCCTTCATAGCCGTCTCGTGACTCCCGTCGCACCGCATGCGTGCCCTTTTCAGTTCCATTCCAGCCCTTGAGACTGAGCCCCACAGCAACCGCCCACTCACAGAGCACGGCTCGTCTGTCACTGCGGAAATTCAAACTCGCTCCCATGCTCGACAAGTCGAAACCCTTCAGCGGCTCGGCCACGTCTATCTCCACCGCCAACTGTCCCCGCAAGACCTCACGCAGAATGGCTTCATATGCACCACCGCCCGCCAAGATCACGCGCTCCACACGGGCGCCTCTGAAGGTGACTGTGTAGTATCTGAGGCACAGCGCTATCTCTCTTGCCAGATCTTCCGCAACCGCGCTGACGGCGTCCGTGATTGCATCTCGCGTCGATGTGTCTATTTCTGGTCCTCCCTCATCGGACTGAGACTCCGACACATCCGCTCTCAACGACGAAAGACTCTTTTTCCTAAGGAGTGACTCCCGCAGCGTTTCGGCCTCACTGATGCTCACGCCCAATTTCGCTGCGACGCGTTCGACGAATCTCTCTCCGCCGATCGGTATCTGTTTGACGAGGCTGATTTCCTGCCCGCGACCGAAGACAACCGTTGTGAAACGGCTTCCGACATCCACAAAGACAACTGTCCGCTCTCGATCCTCCTGACGTCGCAGTGATCTCCCAAAGCTCCTGAACAGCGCACACGGGATCGGGTCTATGCCCACAGGTCGCAGCCCGGCTTCTTCAAGCATGCCGATGTGATCCCTTATCGTCTCACTGTCTGCGGCGAACAGAATCAGCTCATTCTTAACCTCATCGCCCTGCCGGACACTGCCGGCAACGACATAATCCATGGCGTCCTTGTCGGGGTCCAATCCAAAACGCTGGACAACCTCTTTTCGCAAAGCCCGTTCGATCGCATCGGTTTCCGCCTCGGCCAACCGGATACTCGTGATCTTCAGTTGGCCACTCGGCAGACATGAGATCACATCTTTTCCATGGAAGTTGCCCTTTGCTAGCATTTGCCTGACGGCTGATACAATGGCATTTCTTCTCAGGTGCTCATCGGCGTTTGCGTCCGTCTCAATGCGCGTTTCATCCGCCGCAAGAACAGACATCCGCCCACCGTCTATCAACAGTTGAATCATCTTGATAGAACCATGACCTACGTCCAACCCTATAGGCCGCTGACCCCGATTCTTTATACCCCAGCCTACCATTGACTTCTCTTTCTCACTGGCTCACACTGCGCCAATGCCAGGGACCGTTTCCATTCCTCCACCAAAATGACGAAGACTCACGTGGTTTCGATTCATCTTTATTGGCTCGATACGAAGCCGGTAACGGGCTCCACTGTAATCTGCGCGGTCGCATCCCCTGCCTGTAGACTGACCGTCCCCCCATTGTCGGGGCTTCCAAGACAGTCAAATTCGACACGCTGGGTCCCGTTGAAATTGACGCCGGCAACATCGACCCTATTCAGCCTGCTATCGCTTGGGAAGCTCACCGTATAGTCGAACCCTTTCTTCACAGGATGCGGTATGACATTGCCGTCTTGGTCTTCTATGCGGTAGCTGTCCGAATTCGTGTCGAATACGACCGAGAAATTCTGTCCCCTGCTGATCGCCATACTTTTTGCGTATTCCAGGTCTGCCATAACCAGGTTCACGGCAGAGCGAATCTGCACGGTGGCTGCCGAACTCATCATCGGCAGCGCCGTCATCGCCGCAATAGCAAGGATCACGACCACAATCAACAGCTCTATCATAGTGAAGCCACAGATCGAGCCTCGTCGCATGTAGCCGGTCCCTTCCTCGCCATCCAAGCGGCATGACCTCAGTTCAGATGCAGATTCGCGCATTCCGATAAACCTCCTCTCTCGTTTGCGACACATTATCACCCTCCTCCGTTCTTCATTCGTCCTCTCAGGGGTGGGTCTTTAGCAGCCTGTCCACCGTGCAAGAGGCTCGGGGTCCAATGCCCCACGATTTCGCCCTTCCCGACCCAGAGAACCGGGCGCCGTTGACCGCGAGCCTTTCACCGTTCACAAAGGAACAGAGCGATACAAATGTCATTTCCCATATCCCCCACAGGTACGGCCAGCAGAATTGACACAATCGTCAAGACGGCCCGGTACGAATCATCGAGCTACCCCGATATCCGACCGAGATACGGATGTATCATGCGTGCTACCCACGTAGTGCGAATTTTTCTTCTTTTCACGCACAAAGGCCGATAAGCGTCAGTTATCAGTCCCAACGACAAGAACCGGGAGAACCTCATCTTGCTGTTGCTCGGCCACGGAAACGCACAAAATCCGTTCACTGTTCAGCCCTTTTATTTCTACACCCTTACCTTCGCTCAAGGCTTCTGAAGAACGCTCCGGCGGCCTGTCCCCACTTCTCCACATTACCGGTTTCCGACCAGATCTCAACCGCCGTCTTGGCCGGGGCCGCGGTTACCGTGACGCTGCTGCCGCTTTCGTCCAGCGTCCAGCGGCAGACCAAACCGGACACCGTCCCACCCCCTCTTACAAGGTCTATTTCACTCACGTCCAAAGAACGGTTATAGATGCGAACATCATCAATGCAACCATCCCAATACCTACCTTTTGTGCCACAGCCTATCATGAGTTTCTGTACGCCTGTCAGCACTCCCGGGATGGGCCCCATGTCGTACCGCAGCGTATTCGCGGTGCCGTTAACGTACAGCTTCAATTGAGCATCATTAGGATCGTTCTCCCATGTCAGAGCGAGATGTTGCCAGTTCGTCGTCTGCACGTACGAACTGCTCTCAATTTGTGTAAATCCGGATGTGGTCTGAATCGAAGCCTTGATTCCTTGAACGCTGCCCCCGGAGGCACCTCTACGGTCGTAACGGATGCCCAGTTCCCGGTCCTCGCCGGTGGGAGCACGGGTGAATAGAATGCCACGATCCTGATTCGTGACATCCGACTTGACCCAGACCGAAACCGTGATAGCAGACAAACCATTAAGATAACCGCCGGCCGTCATATCCTGGACGGTATCATCCTGTCCGTCAAAACTCAGGGCCCCGTCTATCTGGCCGCCGGAAGGCCGCCAAATCGGACCGCCATACAACACTCCAGCATTGCCGTTGCCAGATGAATCTGCGGTCGTCTCCACGAGAGCATTCTGTATAAATAGTCCTCCCAATGCGCTGATGTCACCTGCGCCCGCGCCGATCCGCACCGAACCGGCAACTACGGCAAGACCCTCGGTATCCAGGTTGCCACCGGTCTCCACGATTATGTCACCGGTCACCAGTAGCGCAGGCAAATTCTTCGCCGCCGTGACAGTATTCCTGCTTCCCTGTACCGTCAGATCGCCGGCAACCACCAGCATACCCTCGACGCGGACATTGCCGGCGATCACCAGATTGCCATTACGATAACATACGCGCACAGGATTGTACGGCCCATAAGTCTGACCGGAAAGAGTACCGGTGCTGATGGTTTGCGTGGCATAGTCCGAGGTGAAATCCGCAACTGTAACGCGGGGCCAGGCCAGGGATAAATCCGCGACCGCTTTCAACTGCCCCGTTACCCCGTTCCCACTTAGAGAAGTGGCGAATAGATCCCCGTCGATTGTGCCGGCGTTCGCCAGGGCGCCGATGCAGCAAACATCTCCGTGGACCGTGACACCGTCCCAGAGGGTCACTCCATTTCCTATCCAGAGCGCGACGCACGGATCAAGCCGCAACTCCGCTCTGATTTCACTGCGGCTGATCCTCTCGCCTCCTTCCAGCCAGTACGCATTGCAGTCTATCGTATAATTGCAGCGATCCGTCGGATCGGAATCGTCTCGCACCACGTCAAGATCGTAGTAGTATGCGCTGTCTGCGACCAACTGCTGAGCGGTGGCGCCCGTCCAGTACTCTGAATCGACATCCTGAGGATTCAGGACAAGCCCTCTGGCATGTTCCAAGCCCGATTCGGCCAAATAGTCCATCTGCGTACGGAGCGCCATATTCTGTCCACAGGCCAATTCGACATCACTTCGCGACAAGAAGCCCAATGACAGAATCGTCATGGCCATGACAATGAACAGCACGGCGAGTAACGCCGCACCCCGGCTGGCGGTCTTGTTCGCTTTGGTTTTCATGCTAATCGTCGTCACTTGTGAGATCAGTGCCCGTCTCGTTGAGCAAATTACCCGCCCAGCATCGCAGAGCACTGTCTATGTGGTATTCACGAACCGAGCCGTTTTGGGTCAGTTCAAACGAGATATTCACAAACTTGCTCCGCGGCGGTGCCGCGTCGAACCGAAACTGGACATTGCTGCATTCGGGAACCGCAACCACATATTGCTCGTCACAATTGGTCTTGAGCGTCGTTTTGAGCCAACTATCTTGAAACCAGGAGAGGCTGATTTGAAGCGTCTCCAACCATGAGGGACTGCTGGGAAAATCGAGAAGTTGTATCCGGTTACTGTCCGTCTCAATGTAGACGAGTTCCCCCGGATTGATTTGGCCTTCTCCGCCGGGGATGTCGTCGTCCCGCCAGATCACCAAATCGCCATCAGCCACAGCACATATCAGTTTACAGTGCCTGATGAGCTCGGAGATCCTCAGCGTGGCGAAACGGACTTCCGCTTGTCTGCGGTCCGTATCGTCGGTGGCATCGTTCACCGAGCTGAAGGCATACGCTAACGTCGCTACTGCGCTCATGATGATCCCCGTCACGATCAGAGCAACCATCAGCTCAACCAATGTAAAACCATTCTTTCGCACCTTCTTTGGCATATCGTTCGGATCCAACTATGTTCCGTTTCTGCTGTGGAAACAGCACCTGCCATTCGCGCAACACTTGCTATTTGCTCACAAGTCGATGTACGGTAGCGACATCCTTGCCGTCCCAGTACGCCCGCACGGTCACGCGAATGAATACCGGCTCCGCCGTCCCTTTTTCCTGGGGGACATAGGCATACGTGCAGCTCACATCCCTGCTGAACTTGGCATAGTTCACATCGGCAAACGTCCCCCCGGCGGCATCCTTGACCTGACCCTCCGGCTCTGTATACCCGTCATAGTCCATGATCTGGTCAAACGGTGTATCGACGATTTGCTCCATCAAATGGCTCGCCAGTTTGGCCCCCAATGTCCTGCGCGTCCCTTCGGAGCGCAACCTTGCCCCGCTGCTGAATGGAAGTAGCAGCCCCGCCGCCGCTACACCCAGCAGTACGACAGCCATCATCGCCTCAGCGAGTGTAAAGCCGCACCGTACAGCATGGTAGGGTGCGCTATACCCACCAACTTCACAGCGGTGCGCCGTGCACACGCTCCTTCTTTTCTCGTTCTTAATAGTCATAGTACCTTTTTCCGGCGCCATCGGTCTGCCCGTTATCGGGTCGAATTTCCGATGTCGCAGGCTTAAAAATCCAGCCGTGACTATCGTCGCCATTGGCCGGAAAATTTTGTGCATCGCCAAGAATCTGAACTGTGTCCTCGTTGTTCAAAGAATTTGTAGGCAACCTGCTTAAGTAAGGACCGCGTATAAAACCCGGCGTCCCTAGCGGCGCCGTCTGTCCATTGGTATTACTCGACAACATCAACTGATCGATAAACGCCTGTTCTGTCGGTGCCTGAGTGGTATCGCCATCCGGATAACCCGGCGACATCTCCAAATGCTGGCCTTTGTAGATTAAAATAACTCTACGCAGCATCTGTATGTCATGCGCTAGAGTGCTCTCTTTTGAGGATATGACACTTCCCGATACCATTGGGATCAGGACCACGGCAAGGATGCCAAGCAGGACAACGACAATCAGAATCTCAACAAGCGTGAAGGCTTTTGCTCTTTTCATCACGCCACCTGTCCTTTCTCACTGCCTGTTGCTTTGGTCTCATCGAAAAGGCTGACCCGCTATTGGCTGTTGCCTTAGCGCGGTCAGCCTTATTTATCCGTTGTGAGATTTTCACCGAAGCATTAGGCGGCCGGCTCAACGACGAGTATCGACGGCTTAGCCAGCCCCTGAGCTCTACTTAGTATGTCAAATGCTCAGCAGAGCTCGTTGCATAAATCTGTCCGGTATCCTCGTCGAAGAACCAACCCTGAGTGCCATCGGTGCTAACCGCAGGCAGCACACCACCGGCGGCAGCACAAGTAACTGCATCACTATCGACGAATTGGTTCGTCGGAATTCTGGTCATGTAGGGACCATAAAGTGGACCACCCGTCGCCGATACTGTTGCGGTAAGAGCGTATGGGTTGCCAAAAATGTCTGTCTTTTCGGTCAAACTTTCTATAAATGTGGCCGCACCTGTGTACGTACCATTGGCCACGCCGGGCAGGTTGTCATTATGCTGTGCCTTGTACAGCTGGAGCTGCGAACGCATGGCCTGAAGGTCGGTGACCAGGCTCGACGTCTTGGCCTCCGTGCTGGCCTCGGTGAACTGAGGAATCACGATGGCTGCCAAAATGCCAAGAATGACCACGACGATCAGAATTTCCACCAATGTAAAACCGCTTCTAGCTTTCATCTTTTACCCCTTTTCCAAAAATAGACTCTTTACGATAGAACCTCAACACTCAATGCGGTGGCTCCTTCCGTAATCAGGGTATCGACCCAATCGATACCCGACTTAACCACGCCTCAATTCTTCTGTTTGCCGCACGTCCTCCCAAGAATAAGCAAGTTTGTGAGAAATACGTCCAAAGGAATTACGTCGAGAACTCACTCGGACACTGAAGCATTGGCAAAAAGCCGCAAGATCCCACGTCCGAAAAGGACTTTGCATCGGCCTTTCACAAAGCGGCTCGGGTATCCACAGAAAATATAGATAATAAACCTTCGGCCGCCAAATCGCCAAACGCGAGAAGACCCGCTCAACATAACAGGAAACACCGGCAATGCCGGTCAGTAGTGAATGTGTTCAGGTGTGTTTGTGACGTGTATTCTTCTTTGGTTTTTGCCAGCGTGCTCGAGCACGACTCGAACGTAATCCAACGCCTGCAGAGCGGACTCGATCTTATCGGCCCATTCAATCAGAACGGCCGCCCGCGGGTAGCAAAAATCATCGAAACCCAACATCTCGAACTCGGACACAGAATTGAGCCGATAAGCGTCGATGTGATAGATATCCAATCGACCGAAATATTCATTGACGATAACGAAGGTAGGGCTATTGACCTTCTTGTGGTCTGTCGCTCCGGCACCGGCGGCAATCCCTTTGATCAGATGGGTTTTGCCGCTACCCACAGGCCCACACACAGCGATAACTTCACCCCCCTTCAACTGCGAACCGAGCCGTCGACCGAATTCTATGGTCTCTTCCGGTGAATTCAAGATAGTGGAAAAATCTGTATCCACAGGTCAATAATCATTTTCCTAACTGAGCAGGATAATAATATCCCATTGTCTGAGCAACGACTCCCAGGCGGTATTGACGATCCTGCATCAGACAGACACGCCGGTCGGAAGAGGGAATCGTCGTCGTGTAGATGCGAAGCTCCCCTCTTAGGCTGGTAATCACCTCTTCGCGATAGTCACCCAAACAATCAACGACGGCGACAGTCCCACCTTTGATCGGCTGCATGGCCTTGCCCCCCCAATTGCGAATCGCTCCGGCGACAATCACTTCCTTTTGCGGATCGGCATCCCACCAAACGGGGCGCGGGCTCAGCGTTCCTGTTTCGTGAAACTCGATCAGCTTCCCGCCGGCGCTGTACAGCCAACGCTGCTTGTAATCTCTTTCGCCGGCATAAACCTCCATGCCCGGCGAATTCGCAAGGACGTCACCCAACATTCCCTGGCCGTGAACGTGTTTTGTGGGTTCTTTGTGAGCCCAGAGCTTGCGGCCGGTCTTGGCATCCACGACGCATATCCCATCGGTCTTCTGACGTGTCTCAAAACCGTAGAATACTTCCAGCCCTGGATTGGCAGGATCGATATCGGCGACATGACAAACATCGGGATGTCCCATCTGAAGGGTCCAGATGCCTTCGCCGTTGTCATCCAGCACCGCCGCCCCAATGACTAATTCATCCCGACCGTCTTCGTCAACATCGGCAGTGACCAACCCGTGAGAGCCCTGCCCGCGATACCTTTTCTCCTCCTGTGGCGACTCCCAGTACCATATACGATTGAAATCCTTATCCAATGCCTGCGTCTTGATCAGGTTGTAGGTTCCTCGCTGCATGATAAGCGATGGCGTTCTGCCATTAAGATGCGCCACCGTCAGAAAATTACGACAGTAACGATTGTAACTTTCAAAGCCATCTCGCGTCAGCCATGCCGTCTTAGCCACAACCTGACCGGTCTGGCCATCGATCTTGACCAGGTACTCCGGGCCCGTTTGGACAAGCCCCTTTTCATCCCGGGGATCGCCTTCTGGACAAGCCCCTTTTCATCCCGGGGATCGCCTTCGCCGGCTTTGCAATAGACTTCAGCTTTGCCGTCCCCATCCACGTCATAAACGATCCACGGTGAGTACCAAATCCCCGCCTCGATGGACCAGCCCATATCATAGCGCCACATCCTCGTGCCGTCCAGACGGTACGCTTCGAGCTTATAGGTCGTCGTACTCTTTTTCCAGTAGCCGGGGTGCTGATACGGATCCGTGTTGAAGTTCGGCTGCTTGATAATATATTCGTACGCACCGTCACCATCCAAATCACCGATGCCAACTTTCTGGAAATCGTAATCGCCCTTTAACGGAATGCTCAGATAAGATCTGGAAAGAGCCGTCGTGAAACCAAGTCTATCGGCCTGTTTCAAATGTCTACCTTCACTGAATCTGTAGAGCGAGTAGCTGGTCCCAGGCTTGGCTCTCGGCCCTGTATCGACAAAACAGGTTGGCCGATAGGGCTTGTCTTCGGTCAGATTCACCGAGCCGCGCATAACCGTGAATGCCATATCGGGAGGATCGTCCGCCAACAGCCGCCAACTGAGAAACACCGAACCACCCTCTTGTTCAAGAGCGACCAATCCTCTATCCAGCTTTTCAGCGCCTGTAACAGCAGCAGAAAAACCAGAGAACACAACCAGCAAGACCATTCCAATGAGAAACAACCGCCATTTCATGATCCATACCTTTCTATTTTCCTGGTTAATTCTTCAAATGATCGTATCCTTCAGCTCGAAGCTCACGAATTTGACCACCGAGCATTTTCATCTTCACATCTTTCGCATCGGTAATCTCACCGATTTGCGTAATCGGAACTGGCTCGGCCCAGCCACCCAACAACTTCCGACAATCATTCTGCGCCAGAGTAAAAAGCAATTCGAAATCCTCGCCGTCATTCAATGCTGAGAGCAACGGCTTATCATTCCTTAGAGCTTCCGGTGACATGGGAATTAGTTCGGCATCTATAGCCGCTCCTACCCGGCTGGCTTGGCAAATGCGATTCAAATCGCTGCTCAATCCATCGCTGATATCAATCATTGCATGTATCTCAACCGTCCGCGCGATCTTCATCGCCTCGGCGACTCTCGGCTCAAATTCCAGATGTTTACCCACACGCGACCCGCCCAGCGAGCCTGTCACACAGATACTATCGCCAACCTGAGCCCCCGATCTTCTGACCGGCTCATTATCCGCCTGCCTGCTGAGCATAGCCACACTTATAGCAAACGGATTATCCTTTCTCCACCTCGTAATATCACCACCGACGAGCGCACAGTCGAACTTCCTGCCGGCCAGCATAATCCCGGAATGAAGCTGTCTGAGTTCTTCGTGCCCAAAAGCCACCGGCAGCGCAACCGATACGACCGCCGCAACGGGCATGGTCGCCATCGCCGCACAATCGCTCAGACTCACCGCCATCGCTTTATACCCGACCTGCTCTATGGTGGCCTCTCTCAAGTCAAAGTGAACGCCGTCCAATAGCATATCGGTCGTAATGAGAATGGCTGTGCCGCCCAAGCGAACCTGCGCCATGTCGTCGCCGATACCGATTGGAAAATCCGCTGAGGACAATGAACTCTGCCGAGCAAACCAAGCGGTTATTTCATCTTCACCGGGACTCATCGCTGCCCCAATCGCTTATTCCAGTATTCGATTTGCTCCTTCGCCTGTTTTCTTCCGGCCGCACCTTCGGTAGCATAGTTGTCGGCGGCACGTGCGGCCCCGAGGCTTTCATAGACATCCGCCTCTATCGAGGCCGAATACTTCTGCAATTCCTCCAGAGCAAGCTCGCTGAGCTTCTTATTCTGCTTCTCACAATAGGCAACGAGAGAACCGACGACGCCGTGGGCCTGACGAAATGCGACACTCTTTCCAACCAAATACTCGGCCAGGGCCGTCGCATCCAAGAATCCATCCTCTAATCCGGCCGAAATTCTCTCCGTATTGAACTTCGTATGGTAGACAACCGCTCGCGCGACATCCAGGCACGCCTCAACCGTATCGCTGGCCGCAAAAACGTGGCCCTTATCCTCCTGCATATCGCGATTGTAACCCGATGGCTGCCCTTTCAGAATCGTCAGCATCGCAACCAACGAACCATACACCCGCCCGGTCTTACCGCGAACAAGCTCCAGGACATCGGGATTACGTTTCTGCGGCATCATACTCGACGATGTGCAATACGCATCACCGATACGCACGAAGCCGAACTCACTGGATGAGTAGATGATCCAGTCCTCCGCCAACCGCGACAGATGGGTCGCTATGAGTGCACAATCGAAGATGAACTCCGCACAGAAGTCCCTGTCACCAACGGCATCCATGCTGTTGTAGCTGATATCCCTAAATCCTAACTGCTTGGCCGTACTCTTCCTGTCCAAAGGCAGCGTCGAGCCGGCAATCGCGCCGCTGCCTAACGGCGAAATATTCAACAAGTCACGGCAGTTTCTCAGCCGGCCGAAATCCCGCTCAAGCTGCTCCACAAAACTCAACACGTACGAGGCGATAACAACCGGTTGCGCCCGCTGTAGATGTGTATAGCCCGGCATGATATCATCCGAATAACCGTTCGACAGTCTGACGAGGGCTTTCTGAAGCTGCGTGATCTTGGCCTGGAGGATTTCTATCCGGTCGCGCATCCAGAGTCGCATGGCCGTCGCCACCTGATCGTTCCGGCTTCGCCCTGTATGAAGCTTCTTACCCACATCTCCGATCCTGGCCACGAGCGCCATCTCAACCGCCATATGAAGATCTTCATACTTCTTTTCGAAACCGAACCGCCCGTCCGCAATCTCCTCGCTGATTTCGATGAGCGCATCTCGTATCTGCCTGAACTCCCGTCTGGTGATCAACTTCTGCTCGGCCAGCATTTGCGCGTGAGCAATTGATCCCACAATGTCATACTTGTAAAGGCGCTTATCGATCGAAAGCGACTCGACAAAATCCACCGTCAACGGATCCGGCTCCCCCGCCAATCGCTTCTCCCAGCTTTTTTCCACCTTGGCCATGCACATGCGCTCCAAGAATCAGATCAATTTCCAGTCAATCATACGCCGCACCGAGAACAGTGTCAACCCTCATTGAATTCAACTCTTGCAACCGCGGCCCGAGTCCATTATACTGCGACAATGAATAAATCACAGAAGCTTCTCATAACGAATTGTCGATTGTTCGATACGCCGCAAGGAGAGCCGCACACATCCATTCTCATCGAAAACGGTCTTATCGCGCACATCGGTCCAAACCAATCCGGTATCGACTGTGATGAAATACTCGACGCGGAAGGCAGGATACTTGCCCCGGGCTTTATTGACGTCCATATCCAGGGTGCCGGTGGCGCTGATGTCCTTGACGCAACTCCCGAAGCCTTGCAAGCTATCTCACAGACCTGTGCCCGGTTTGGGACCACCGGCTTTCTCGCAACGACTGTCTTCAAGCCGGGCCAGGAGAATCGCCACCTTGCCCTTGCGGCCGAATACACGGGGCGCGATCTTGGCGGAGCGGATCTGCTGGGTATCCATCTCGAAGGGCCGTTTATCTCGCTTGAGAAAAAGGGAATGATACTGCCCGAGTGTATATGCCCGCCGTTGATCGACCAACTCGATGAGCACTCACTCATTCCAACACAATTGCCTCTTTCGGCCATTCCAATGCGACTTACGACCAGACGCTCGACGGCTTTCGGGCGGGAATCTCGCACGTGACGCACTTGTTCAATGCCATGCCGTCATTACACCATCGCGCACCGGGGCCGTTAGCGGCGATCTTTGAGGCGAAAGGTATGACCGCTCAACTCATAACCGACGGCGTCCACGTACACCCAGCCGCTCTGAGACTCGTCTTTGAGATCCTCGGACCAAACCGGACGATACCGATTACGGACGGCATGCAGGCGATTGGCCTCGGCGATGGCAAATTCGTTTATAACGGCGTGGAATACGAATCACAGGATGGGGCTGCACGATACAAGGACGGCACCCTCATCGGTACGGCGTTGGGCCTCAGTCAAATGCTCCAAAGATTGATCGCCTTTACAGATTGCCCGCTGACGGACGCGATCAAGAGCGTCACTGAGAATCCCGCACGATTGTTGGGCCTTGAAGACCGAAAAGGCACAATCGCCCTTGGAAAGAGCGCCGACCTGGTCCTGCTCGATCCCGACCTCTCTGTTCATGCAACTCTGGTCGCAGGAAAAATCGTATTTGGAAAATAGGGCGGTCAAAGATAGGAAAACCGAAACGAGAAAAACGGGAGAGCCCAAACCTTCAGGCTCTCCCTTTTCTCTATGTGGCTCTTTCCTTTTCTGCATTTAGCCCTCCCTTGCCATACCACGCTTACGATCTGACCTGTGTGCAATATCCGAGATAGGTAAAGCAAGCTCAGACTAATATGGCCGAATTGGTCATTATTCAGAGCCACCCATTTCCTGTGTCCGTTAGTATTCATCGACAGGCCATGGGCCGAAGCTTGAATCTTTTTGAGCATGACATGTTAGCCTCCGGCCTACCTGCACTTAGGCTAAGAAAGGGTTTGAAACGACAGCGCCTGAACTGTAAGATGTGGCCTCGGGTCGACAGAAGATCAAATTGTATTTGTCCGTCGTGTGTTATTGGCTGCGAGCATGAGAATACTTGGCATCTCGACAAGTCCGAGGATTATCAGCAACAGCGACATGCTCCTGCGTCAAGCCCTGGCCGGTGCTGAATCGGCTGGCGGCGAGGTTGCGTGCGTTCGTCTGTCCGATTACAACATCGCGCCCTGTATGGAATGCAACGCCTGCTACGCGACGGGCCTGTGCCGTGTCCAGGACGATTACCAGCAGGTCCTGAAGGAGATACTCGATGCCGATCGTCTGATTTTTGCCACACCCGTCTTCTTCATGTCGGTCTGTGCCCAGGCAAAGATGCTGATCGACCGCGGTCAATGTCTTTGGGCGCATAAATACGTGCTGAAAAAGCAAGTCTTCCCCGCAGGACACGACCGCCGGGCAATGGTCATCGCCGTCGGAGGCTCAAGGAGCAAGAAGCAATTTGAGAGCATTCGCTTGACAATGATGTCCTATTTTGACGTGCTCGAGGTCAGCTATGTCTCGAACTTGTTTGTCAACAAAATTGACGGGCCCGGCGAAATCGAAAAGCACCCTTTGGCGTTTCGGGAAGCTTATCGCCTCGGTAAGGAGTTGGTTACCACCGGCACGCCGCCACCCCAAAAGCCAGTCGCCGTCGAGCTAACGTAAAAACGCGCCACGCGGAGTGCTCTATGTGAATCGGCCGAAACTCGCGTCGTCCTCCCATCAGATCCTCCCGTATTGCGACAGGTGCCCCTACGAGCGGCAAGCTCATCGCGACAGTGCCCGATACACCTGGACTGTAGCGGAGATCATCGTGCTGACTGAGTGGTTCTTCCTGAGGTGCTCCAAAGCGGTTCCGGCAATCTGACGTGCGACCTCCCGCCTGTCCAGCAGCCGTTGCAGGGTGCGCAGGATGCTGAGATCGTCATTCTGATCAAATACGAGCGCGGTCTGATCTTGGATGATCAAATCATCCACGCCTCCGCGGCAAGCGGCGACGGCGACCCCAAGACTCATGGCCTCCAGCAGGAGCGGATCAAAAACAGTGCTCGGCTGGGGTCGAATAAATATGTCACCCGAGGCCAGAAGCGAACGCCAGGGTATCCCCCTCGGGACAAGCGTAACAATCGGCAGGAGACCCAATGCCGCCAGCAATTTCCACAGTTGTCTCTCCGCCCGACCGCCCCCTACCACCACCATCATGAATTCGTAGCCGTGAATGAGCAGATGTCTGACAACGCCAAACAGATTCTCAAATTCGTCGCTGTTGTCGAAACGATGGGCGGTCACCAGTGTGGCAAGCTGAGAAGGCTCGGAAAAACACCCAGGGGTGTCTGCCACGAAGGTACCGACGTTTATCTGCTCGATTCGGTCGGCAAAACGGGGATGAATCTTAGCCATATCAGCCGCGATACTCTTAGCCGGCACAATGATTTTTGCACAGTGTGTCGGCGAAACAGGCAGTGGGCTCCACCGCCTCCGAAGCGAATTGACCGTCAACACGTAGGGGATATCCAACCGGCGCGCCAAGTGCTTGGCAACAGATGCCTTGGTTTCGCATAGACAATGCAGGACGGTAGGTTTGAATCGTGCAAGCCGCTCGGCAAGCAGCCAGGTGTTGAGACGCCCCATGAATGGTACATCAAAAACCGGATGCTCGATAAGCTCGGCGGCCATCGCGAAGACCGAGCCCTTGTCCCAGCGAGGGGGACCGACCAACGCCGCCGGAATCGACTCATCGGCCAGCCCAACCAGCAAATGCTGCAAGAAAGTCGAATGCTCGCAGACCGTGCGCTCCGACGCGATCAGAGCCACCCGAGGCAACTTTTCCTTGACATGTTCCGGCGCCACGTTCTGTCGTCCTCTGCAATCTGCTTGTTATAAAGACAGATATATGTTATCGGAAAGAATCCGTCCTCGCTATCGCAAAAGTTGCTGTCGGTGCGAAAGCATGCGTTCCGGAAGAACGGTCCACTGATACCAAACATCCTCCCAACGATGCTTCACGTCGGGGTTTTACCTTGCGAGTCGCCGCGTGTTTGGTATAAACGGTTCCGACTGAAAGGGAATACTATGGGACGATTGGTTGTGATTGCTAACCGGCTGCCGTTCAGCATGACGAAGAGAGCCGCCGAATTCCATTTTCGTTCGAGTCCCGGCGGGCTCGCCGTGGGGCTCTCCTCATTGCCCGAGTCTTACGAGCGGCTCTGGATAGGGTGGCCGGGAATGGCAAACGAAAACCTAGCCGGTGAGGACAAGAACCGCGTCAGAGAGAAACTCGCCGCAGAACACTGCCTGCCCGTGTTCCTCTCCAAGAAACAGATAGAGCGATACTACCTGGGCTTCTGTAACAAGACGATCTGGCCCCTCTTTCACTACTTTCCGACGCGTACCGTATGGGAAAATCGATTCTGGCAAGTGTACAGGCAGGTCAACCAGGCTTTTTGTAGGGAAACGCTGAAAGTCATCAAGCCCGGAGACAGGGTCTGGGTCCATGATTATCAGCTTATGCTCCTTCCGCAGCTTCTGCGAGAGAAGATCCCCGAGTTGGAAATCGGTTTCTTTCTGCACATCCCGTGGCCGTCATTTGAGCTATTCCGGCTTCTGCCCTGGCGCGAGGAGATACTCAATGGCTTGTTGGGGGCCGACTTGATAGGCTTTCACACGTACGATTACGTCCGGCACTTCCTCAGCAGCGTCTGCAGAATCGTGGGTTTTGAGCACACGTTGGGCAAACTCCACGTGCACAACCGCATCGTCAGGGTCGACGCATTTCCGATGGGCATTGCCTACGATAAGTACGCTCAGGCTGAAAGCGACCCTGAAGTCATGGAGGAAGTAAAGAAAATCGTCGGGAAGATCGGAAAACGCAGGATCATCATATCCATAGACAGGCTGGACTACACGAAGGGCATCCCTGAACGGCTCGAGGCATTCGACCTGTTTCTGTCGGAGAATCCCCAATATAAGGGCAAGGTTACTCTGATCATGGTGGCCGTTCCCTCCCGCACCGGCGTCGAGGATTATCAGATGCTCCGGCAAAGGCTCGAACACCTCGTCGGACGAGTCAACGGCGAACATGGCTCCATTGGCTACGTGCCCGTGTGGTATCTCTACCGCTTTCTCCCGTTCCAGAAGATTACCGCTCTTTACCATGTTGCTGATGCCGCCCTGGTCACCCCCCTGCGGGACGGCATGAATCTGATCGCCAAGGAATATGTGGCGAGCAAGACAGACGGCGACGGCGTGCTGATACTTGGAGAAATGACCGGAGCCGCCAGCGAACTCGGCGAAGCCCTTATTGTCAATGCAAACAACAAGCACGCCATCGTGCAAGCGATCAAAGAGGCTCTCGAAATGCCCCTGACGGAAAAGGCGGAGCGGAATCGGTCCATGCAGCAACGACTGCGCAGGTATGACATTGCCCGATGGAGTAACGATTTTGTCGAGGCCATCTCGGAAGTCAAAAAAGTACAAGAGGAGTTTGCCGTTCGCAAGCTCTCGGATGCCACACAGCAGGAGATGAAGACGCGGTACGCCCAGGCAGCGAAGAGACTGATTATGCTCGATTACGACGGAACATTGGTCGGATTTCGCGCCAAGCCGGCACAGGCCGGACCTGATGACAAGGTCATCAGGCTGCTGAGGGGACTCTCCGCAGACAGAAAGAATACAGTGGTGGTCGTGAGCGGCCGCGACAAGCAAACCTTAACCGACTGGCTCGGCGACCTGGACATCCGGCTGGCTGCTGAGCACGGCGCCTGGATACAGCAGACGGACGGGCAGTGGCAACACGTGGATCCGACGATGACAACGGACTGGAAGCACGTGATACGGCCGATTCTCGAACTCTATGCCGATCGAACGCCAGGTTCGTTTGTTGAAGAGAAGGACTTCTCGCTCGTTTGGCACTATCGCCGGGCCGAGCCGGAATTGGGATACGTCAGAACGCAGGAGCTTCGCGGCGCCATCTCGGACCTCACGGCCAACCTGGACGTGGGCGTCTTCGAGGGAAGCAAGATATTGGAGATTCGGCAGCTCGGTGTCAACAAAGGAAGAGCCGCTGAGCGCTGGCTGGAGAAAGAACCGTGGGACTTTGTTGCCGCCGCCGGCGACGACTATACCGACGAGGAGATGTTCGCGGTGATGCCGCAGGATGCATACTCAATTAAGGTGGGCATCGGTATATCCAAAGCCCGTTTCAATGTGGATACTGTTGTGGAATTTAGGACGTTATTAGAAGGACTATTTGGAGATTCGTAAGTATGCTGAGTTTGGAAGAGTTCCGAAAGATTGTACCGGATAAAACATTAGCCGAAATCTATCACAGGGCAAAGAACCTTTACGGAAAGCACATCGTGCACGTTAACAGCACGTACATGGGTGGGGGCGTCGCCGAAATACTCTACTCACTGGTCATGCTGATGAATGACGTGGGGATCGATACTGGCTGGCGCATCCTGCACGGTACTCCGGCTTTCTTCGACGTCACCAAAAGCTTCCACAACGGCCTCCAAGGGGCACATATTAACCTTACACAAAGTAAGAAGGACTTGTACCTTCTGGTCAACGGCAACTACGCGAGGTTCACACACCTCGATCATGACTGTGTGATCGTACACGATCCCCAGCCGCTGGCTTTGATCAGATCGTACAGAAAACGCCAACCCTGGGTATGGCGGTGTCACATCGACCTGACCGAACCCAACGAGCAACTGTGGGATTTCATCAAGGGCTTTCTGCTCAAATACGATCAGATTGTTCTCTCCAGCGAGAAATATCTCAAAGAAGACCTGCCGGTGGACCAGAGGCTCATGTGCCCTGCCATTAATCCGCTAAACCTGAAGAATAAGGCCTTGCCGGAAAAAACCGTGTTGACATATATCACGAAGGTCGGCATCCCGACGGACAAACCGATTATCACTCAGGTCTCTCGTCTCGATCCCTGGAAAGACCCGGGAGGTGTGCTTGAAGTATTCAAACACGTGAAAGAACAGGTCGATTGCCGCCTGGTCTTCTGCTACAACCTCGCGGGTGATGACCCGGAGGGGGTGCAGATGTACACCAAGACGTATCGCCAGGCGAAGAAATACGTTGACAAAGGGGACGTGTTGTTCGTCGTCGGAAACGACGACGCACTGGTGAATTCGATCCAGAAATTCTCAAACGTTGTCATCCAGAAATCAACGAAAGAAGGCTTCTGCCTCTCGGTCACAGAGGCTCTTTGGAAAGGTACGCCTGTCGTGGCGTCGAACGTAGGGGGCATACCTACTCAAATCGAGGACGGCGAAAACGGCTTTCTACTGGAACCCTACGACACCAAAGGTTTTGCCGAGAGGATCGTCCACTTGCTCAAGAAGCCCGACGTGGCAAAAGGCATGGGTGAGAAGGCACGGGAGACCGTCAGAGAGAAATTCCTCATAACGCGTCTGCTCTCGGACTACCTGTATATGCTGAATTCGATACTAAAGTGATCCGGCAAACCGTCGCTATTGAATCCCGGAAGGCGAAGAATTCGCAGGGTCTCACCGTTGCGGGGCGTGCGTGATCTGCTTGGTCAACTCGTTGAGCAGCGCGTTCATTTTGGGATCGGTATCCTTGGCCTGGTTTATCTTGCCGCAGGCGTGCATGACCGTCGTATGATCTCGGCCCCCCAGGTGGCCGCCGATCTCTCCGAGGCTGTGCCGGGTAAGATTCCTGGCCAAATACATGCAGATCTGACGCGGCTCGGCGATGCTCTGGCTGCGCTTCTTACTCTGCAAATCGGCCAGACGGACGCCAAAGTAGCCGGTGACCACCTCGATAATATCCGTAATGCTGATATGCCTGACCGATGCCTTGATCTGCCCCTCCAGTGCCGTCTGGGCCAGTTCCAGATCAATCGGCTGGCCGGTCGTCGTCGCTACGGCGTAGATTGTCGTCAAGGCCCCCTCCAGCTCCCTGATATTCGCCTGCACCTTGCGGGCGACGTATCCGGCTATGTCATCCGAAATATCGAGGCCCCGAAGATGCGCCTTTTTCTGTACGATCGCCACCCGCGTCTCGTAGCTTGGCGGGTCAATTCTCGCGACCAGACCCCAGTTGAACCTGCTGATCAGGCGCTCTTCCAGTGAAGGGATCTTGCCGGGCGGGCTGTCGGCGCTCAGGATGATCTGCTTGCCATTGTTGTGCAAGGCATTGAAGGTGTGGAAAAACTCCTCCTGGCTGTGCTCACGCTCGCGTAAGAATTGCACATCGTCGATGACCAGCGCATCAACCGTACGGAACTGGCTTTGAAAGCCCGCCAAGTTCCCTTCCTCGATGGCCCGGATAAACCGGTTCACGAAATCTTCACAGCTTAAGAACTGAATGACCGCATTCTGAAGTCGTCGATGGGCTTCAAAACAGACCGCATGCAACAAATGGGTCTTGCCCAATCCGGAACTGCCGTAGACAAAAAGTGGGTTGTAAGTATTTCCCGGTGACTGACTTACCGCGACACAGCTCGCGTGAGCAAGCCGATTGCTCGGCCCGACGACAAAGCTATCAAAGGTATAATCGGGATGGAGCCGAAGACTGGACAGAAGGGGCCGGTGGCGGCTATCGAATCTGCCATCCTCGTGAATGCTGAAATCTACGGCAACGAGATGGCCGGTTATTTGCTGAGCGGCACGTGTGAAAGTGCCCTTACAGTTGTCCCGCAGAAACTGCACAGTGGCCTCATCCGGACAACCTACCCCGAGCGAACCGCCATCCAAATGCAGAGCGGTCAGCCTATCGAACCACTTACGTGTGCTGGCCGGATCAAGAGCTTTGACACGCTCGAGTATATCGGCAAAAATGTCTTCAACTTCATGGGTAGCCACACCACCGTCCTTTGTGAATCGTTGTCCTATGCGAGAACAAACTGCCCACCCGGACATCTGTACCAGATGATTTTCACTTTGTGCCGTACGAACCAAGCATAAACCAAATGCTCGAAGAGCCTTGGACGATAACAGAAATCTAACAAGAGCAGACGGGACTGTCAATGAGAAAACAAAACACAGAATCCGGAATGTAGCCCCGGGCTTGATATTCTCATAAATCCCGATACTATCGTCAAAACAGAACTGAGCCCGAAGCGTAAGTGATGGGCCTATACCGAAAGGCAAACACTCATGGGAATTTTTAGTAGAACAGCCGGCTTTTTCAAAGACCGCCTGGGCAAGACACGCGACAAGATCAGCAGTTCTCTCTCCACGGTCCTCAGTCTGGGCAGAAACATCGATGACGACCTGCTCGACGAGCTGGAAGAAACGCTCATCAGTGATGATATCGGCGTGGAGACCACAGACAAGCTCGTATCGGAGTTGCGAGACGCCTATCGCGCCAGGCAAATCGCAACGACCGACGACATTATCCCGTTCCTCAAGGAGCATATCAAGAGCTACTGGCCGCACCGCGACAGACAGATGCACTTGGCCGAGGCCGGCCCGACGGTTGTACTCGTTGCCGGCGTCAACGGGACCGGCAAGACCACAAGCATCGCCAAACTCGCCTACATCTTCAACCAGAACGGCCAGAAGGTTATCGTCGCGGCGTGTGATACCTTCCGCGCCGCCGCGGTGGAGCAGTTGGCCATCTGGGCCGATCGCATTGGTGTGCAGATCGTCAAGCATCAGACCGGCAGCGATCCGGCGGCCGTCGCCTTCGATGCCTGCGAAGCCGCCCTTGCGCGCGATGCGGATGTCCTGATCCTCGACACCGCCGGACGACTGCACACAAAGAAGGACTTGATGCAGCAACTGACGAAAATCCGCGATGTCGTCGCTCGCAAAATTCCGGATGCGCCAAACGAAGTGCTGCTGGTCCTCGATGCCACGACGGGCCAAAACGCCATCGTCCAGGCGAAGATCTTTACCGAAGCGATCAACGTCACCGGCATATTCCTAGCCAAACTCGACGGCACCGCACGCGGTGGCATCGTCATCGCCATCAAAGACCAGCTCGACATCCCGGTCAAATTCGTCGGCCTGGGCGAAAGACCGGAAGACATCGCCGAGTTCGACCCGGCCACATTCGTCGAAGCATTGTTCGGTTGAGCAGGGAAGTCTTTTCCTGAACCGTGTATCAAGGTTGAAAGGATTCGATCATGCTCTGTAAACGATTTCTTGTCTGCCTTCTTTTAACGCTTTTGATTGCAACACATCGTATAGCGAATCAAGCACTTTCTGCCCCCAAAGCCGTGCCCAGAATGCAGATTATTCCAATGCCTTACGGCCAGGCATCCTTCCAGCGAGACGGCGTCGAACTGACACGATACCATTTTGGGACGGGATTGCATCGGCCTTTCTTGTTCCCGATGATAGGCCCGTCGGGACGATCTCTGACCCGGATAGGACATCCCCACGATCCCGAATCCCACAGCCATCACAACTCGGTCTGGATCTCTCACCACGACGTCAACGGGACAGATTTCTGGGGCGATCGAGGCGGCGGGAAAATCCGACATAAGCGCATCGTTGAGTTTGAGGACTCCGACGAATATGCACGCTTGGCTGCGGAGAATGAATGGATCGGCAAAGACGGCACAGTCCTGCTTCTGGAAACACGCCGGATCACCGCGCTTCCGCTTCCCGACGCCGAATGGCTGTTGGTCATTGGTGTGGAATTCAAAGCGGCAAGCGGAACAGTGACACTTGGCAAAACTCCTTTTGGGATGATCGGCGTGCGAATGGCCAAGACCATTGGTGTCTATGACGGCGGCGGGACGATTCGCAACTCTCAAGGGGCCGTCAACGAAAAAGAGGTCTTCTGGAAGCAAGCCAGGTGGGTGGACTACTCCGGCGCTATCACAAATGAAACACTGGAGGGCATCACGCTCTTTGATCATCCGGACAATCCGAACTCTCCTTCTTATTTCCACGTCCGCAACGACGGGTGGATGGGGGCTTCCCTGACGTTCGACGGACCCAGGCAGATTCACCCGAGCGAACCGCTGCGCCTTCGCTATGGGCTGTATATCCACAAAGACATGAAATCCGTAGAAGATATCGGGGTAAAGTGGCAGCAGTTTGCCGAAATCCCCACACATAAGAAAAGTTGAAGAATAGTGATTTTCTCACAATTCTCTCATCTTCGCATTGCTAATATCGCAGTCGATAGCGCCGGCAGGAGTCAAGCAGCCGGGTCGCAGTGGCAGGCTTCAGAATTGTGGTCTTTTGTATAAGGAGATTTAGAATGTCGAAGACGCATTGGAAACGGGCTGGTCTGTTAGTTGTTATTGGAGCGGTGCTGGCAATTGCAAGTATTCCTGCTCAGGCAGCAACCCAGGAGAAAAAAATCACCATCTTGCCGTCAAAGCTACCCACCGTCATAAAGAGAGCTATCGAGGAAGCCCTTCCGAAGGGGGAGATCTTGAGAATTCAGAAGGAAGTCGAAGGAGAAGACCCAGGGCAATATGATGTGGATATACGGTCCGGGGGTAAATTGTACGAAGTTGAAATCTCTTCGGAAGGCGAGGTTATTGAGGTCAAGGAGATTACATCTACTGAAGAAGCCCCGGGCGGCGAGCAGGGTAAGAAATGGACGAGTTCTTTCGGTCAGGAGAACTGCACGTTCTCTTCGGTCGGCAAGAATCGGTTCTTCATTCTGGAGCCCGGTCACCAACTGGTACTGGAAAGTCGCAGAGAAAAAGTGGTGATTACCGTCCTGGAACAGACAAAGAAGATCGGCAGTGTAGAAACGAGAGTTATCGAAGAACGCGAAGAAAAGAATGGAAAACTGGTGGAGGTATCGAGAAACTTCTTCGCCATTTGCAGGGAGCACGGTGACATATTCTATTTCGGTGAAGAGGTAGACGACTATAAGGACGGCAAAATAGTCGCGCACTCCGGAGCCTGGCGCGCGGACGAACGAAAAGAATTCTAAAGCGGGCATCATTATGCCCGGGACAATTCTCCTTGGTGCCAGACATTACCAGGAGATCGCGCCGAACGCCATGGATAGAGCTGAGATAATACGTGATGACGTGACGATGAAAACACCCGCGGGAACATTCAGTAACTGCATAAGAGTAGAAGAAACGTCCGGCCTCGATCCCGATGAAAAATGCTACAAAACGTATGCACCCGGCGTGGGGCTCATTCAAGATGAAGACCTGTTGCTGACTGGATATACCGAAGCGAAAGAAGAGAGCATTTCACTTAAGGATTTGCCGCGTCGGGTACGCG
>SMTZ1_10012712_pt1 | contig 27898 bp, 29 predicted proteins | sample DeeMarSWOR136_30_FD_25667 | JGI IMG/M metagenome (IMG submission 25667)
CTGGACTGGCCATGCTGATGGCGGAATACAACGGGCTGACGCATGCTACTCGCATCCAGGACATGCTGGCCTGGTTTGCCATGTATGCCACTGTGACCGAAGCCCTTGGCAGAGCCGCTGCCTTAACTGGCGATGTCGATCCTGAAACAGGGCAGGCAAGGCCAAACCCGGTTTACACCAATTGCGCTAAGTACTGGTTTGCCTCTCAGTGGCACGAGGCGATGAAGTACCTTCAGGACATAACCGGAGGGATTGCTGCTACCATGCCTTCCATGAAAGATTGGGAGAACCCTGAAACCCGCCCCTACCTCGAGAAATATCTGCAAGGGGATGCCAAGTATTCAGCCGAGGAGAGGATACGAGCCATTAACATGGTCATCCAAGAGGGTTCTACCTTTAACGGAGTCCTTAGCATTCATGCCGAAGGGTCTCTGGCAACTCAGAAGATGGTACTCTTCCAGCAAGCCAATTGGGAGCGGTTCAAGGCAGCTGCCAAGCATAGTATGGGGATTCGCACGGACCACCCTGATTTTAAGGACCTGCCTCTGCCTGGAGAATCTCCATGGAAGATGCCGGATTCATTACTCAAATATTGATTGATATGCTAAGGGCCTAACATATAAGCTTTTCCAAGAACCTGAATGGTTTTTGAATAATTAACTTCCTGCATTGAGTAGTTTGAGAGCCGGGGTAAGCCCCGGCTCTGGCTTTATAGTGGCCCTGCTTCAGGTACCTCAACAAGTAAGCAATTCGTTACTCAGAAAGCATCCGAATGGGACTTTCTCTGGTAGTAATCTATCATTTTCCTGGCTGCTAGAGCGGCACGGCCTATGGTAGGGTAAAAAGGTATCTCATTGGCAATAAGCCTTGAGCACAGCTCGCAGTGGAGTTTCCATTCCTCGTTGTCTGGGTCGTCGATCCCAAAACTTGGTTCTGGCACAACCCCCAAGAGTGGCTTGGTGCGGATGGCATCAAGCTTCAACCCTAGCCTCTCGAAAATATTGTCTAGCGTGAAGCCAGGTAGTTGTGATGGGCGAAAGACTCTAAGCATGATGAATGATGATGAGAAGGTCAAAATGCGGGTCGTTATTCATCAGATCGAAAATATTACCCATGTTCAAGCGCTGGTGTTCGCTGATGATTGAGAAATCAATGGGATTTCCTAGCCAATCCCATTCAGAAAAGCCCTGTTTTTTCAGCTCTTCCCTGAATTCTTTTGGTAATTGGATAACCTCTAGCCCAGCTCTCTCACATTCATCGGCAGCTAACACACTGGCACCCCCGGCGCCTCCAAGCACTCCCACTCGCCTACCTTTAGGGGGCGACGAGAAATAGAAAGACACCGCTAGATCGATAAGCTCCTCCCAGCTCTCCGCAAGAATAGCCAATGTCTGCCTTAATGCTGCATTCCACACCTCCGGTGCACTAGCTAAAGAGGCAGTATGTGAACTAATTGCTCTTGCTCCAGCCTGCTGCCTTCCCCCTTTGAGGATAATGACAGGTTTAATAGCTGTGGTGCGATGCAAGGTGTCAAAGAAACGGCGACCGTCTTTCACGCCTTCTATATACATCAACACCACCTTCGTTTGTGGGTCCTGAGCGAAATAATCAAGGTAATCAGACTCGTTGAAGTCAATAGCATTGCCATAGCTTATGACCTTGCTGAAGCGAAGCCCTCTCATGACGCCTGTCATGATCAGTTCTCGAGCGAGGTTCCCACTCTGCGAAGCAACTCCTATGCTACCTGGCTCTTTAGGGAACTCGTCCCCAAAAGAGAGACCTTGTGCCGGGTAATACACACCCATGCAGTTAGGACCGATGATCCGAATGCCCAGTTTCCTTGCCAATTTGAGTATTTCTTGTTCCAATTGGGCTGCTTCCGAACGACCGGTCTCGGTAAAACGAGCAGTGAAGAGATGAGCAGCCTTAGTACCTTTGTCAGCGGCATCCTCCAGCATCTTGGGCACTGCTGCCGCTGGAACACGTGAGATGATATAGTCCACATTATCTGGTATTTCAGTCAGCGAAGCATAGCATTTCAGGCCCTCAACCTCAGTATATTTAGGATTCACAGGGTATATCTTACCTTTATAACCCAGTGCTAGTAAGGCTGACACGAAACCAGAGCCAGGTCCTCCCCGTTGGCCTCCTGCAGCACCGATGATGGCAATTGACCTGGGTTGCAAAATTTCATCTAACGGATGATGAGACACAGTCAAACCTCCTTGTATTAAGTATAGGGTAATCTGGTTATGATTTCTGTAGTCGCGTCTCTCAGACTAACATACTTACCTTGAAAAAGCAGTACTCCAATTTGGAGATAAGCCAGCATTATAACACGTGTGCTATTATTGTGGCAAAACTCCGATTAGAGAACCGTGCCGGTCTATGGTTTCTTTACCAGAACGCATATATTGCGCGAGAAGTTCCTTATCGGGAAATGGTAGGACTTCTCCGGTGATATAGTAGTGATTTCCCAGCCAGTTTTAACCAGTAGCTTTCTTAGCTCGCCATAAGAGAAAAGGTGATAGTAACGGTAAATTGTTTTTTCTTTTAATCTCCAGGGGACTTGTTGCTCTTTGGATTTGAACCAGAACCCCAGTTGTTTATGGTTCCAGACGGTTAAAAAGGCCTCGCCCTGGGGTTTTAATACACGCTTTAATTCTATGAATGCTTTTTCCCTTTCTTCTCTGCCTTTGATATGGTGGTAAGTGGCTACAGATATGGCCCAATCGAAGGTATTATCGGGGAAAGGCAGCATTAAGACATCAGCGTTTATTAAGTTGACATAAAGATTATACTTCGCGGAATATCTCAAGGCTTGCTTGAGCATGGCTGGGGAGGAATCTATCCCCCAGAGTTCAAAGCCCTGGTTGAAAGGAAGGAAGTCTGGTCCGTGAGCGCAGCCCACATTGAGCAGCCTCCCGCTTTGCCATTTTGATGCAAGCTCTTCCAGCTCTTCTTTTAATAAAGGCCAATGCCTCACCCGATACCAGCTTTCAGCTATTTGATCGAAGACCTCTCTATTTGTAGCCATAGATACACTCTGTTAAACTTTAGCATATTATAGTGAAATGCTCATGGAGATGGTATGAAGAAAGCATCTCGAACTATTTCTGGAGTAACACCGGTGGCAGTTATGGCCAAACCATTTCCTTGCCCGGGCAAATGTGTCTATTGCCCCAGTTCTCCTGAGGCACCCAAGAGCTATACCGTGGAGTCTCCAGCGGTGCTCCGAGCTCGAAGTTGTGGCTTTGATGCTAAAAAGCAAGTGGAGGTCAGGCTCAAGACATTGGCTGAAATGGGACATGCCCAGGACAAGGTAGAGCTTATTATAATGGGAGGCACCTTTCTGTCTTATCCCCGCGACTATCAGTATCAGTTTGTTAAGGATTGCTATGATGCTCTGAATAGCACTCGCTCTAGCAGTTTAGAGGAAGCTAAAAAATTGAATGAAAATACTGAGCGTCGCTGTGTGGGATTGTGCATAGAAACTAGGCCTGATTTTTGTGGGGAGGGAGAAATAAGGAGCATGCTTGATTTTGGCACAACAAGGGTGGAGCTGGGGGTACAGACTTTGGACGATGAAATTCATTGTTTGACAAAGAGAGGGCATGGCGTGGCTGAGGTTATCTCTGTGAGCAGGATATTAAGGGATTATGGCTTCAAGGTGTATTATCATTGGATGCCAGGTTTGCCCGGATCAACGCCTGAGCATGACCTAGAACTATCTCGACAGTTGTTTAGTAACGAGCATTTTCGACCTGATGGGCTCAAGCTTTACCCCACGCTCGTAGTTCGGGGAAGTGAGCTAGAGAATTGGTATCGAGATAATCGGTATGAGCCTTATGGTGATGACGAAATGATTGAGTTGCTTATGGCTATTAAAGCTCTAGTTCCTAAATATGTAAGGATTTCGAGGTTGATGCGGGATATCCCCAGCAAGGAGAATACGGACATCGCTTGCGAGATGGTTGGGCAATTGGCGAGCCTCGATTAACAAGAACAAATTATGAGACTGTAGGGGGGAGGGAGGTCTTCCTTTCCTACGAGGATGAGAGTGAAACCTTGTTTGGCTTGTTAAGGTTGAGAATAAATGGGGGGAAAGCAGTGGTCAGGGAGCTACATATTTTTGGTCCTGAGGTTCCCATCGGGGGGAGGCTTGAGCGAGCCGCTCAACATCGCGGTCTAGGGGAAAGTTTGCTTCGAGAGGCAGAAAGGATCGCCAAGGGCGAATTCAAGGCGGATAGACTATCGGTGCTTACCGGTGTCGGTGCCAGGGAGTATTACCGATCTCTTGGTTATAATTCAGAGGGCGCTTATATGATCAAGGAGCTTGATTGAGCTACCCCAGAGCCTTCAGGGCAACTGTTTAGCATTCCGTCCGCTCCGGATGAGTCAGAAAGGCAAGCTAGTCTGTTCTTGTGCGCCAATAATGGTTCGATAAGCTCACCACGAGCGATTTAATAAAAAATCCCTTTAACTATATTGACATCAAGTAATAGCTATACTTATAATGAATTGAATGTAGTATAGAAGCTATTCAACTAATTAAGAGACTTGGAACCTGAGGAAGACAGACAAAGGAGAAAGAGCAGATGGATAACGAGGTAAAGCCAACCTGGAAATTAGCTTGGGGATTGTATTGGCGAATGCTTCTTATTGGTCTGGGGATGAGTGCGATAATCTGGTTAATTATAGGCTTGGTGGGTGCGTCATGCGTAAACTGGCTCATACCCTGGTAAGCTCTCTTTGAATAATTGCCTGAGGGGGTGTGGTGGTTGCGGTGATGGGCTGAGTTATGGCAAGCAGACTTGCTGCTTTGAGGGCCATTGAGGTTGTGAGGTATTGACAAGGAGGATTTTTAACTATATCGTATTTAAAAGAATAAAAAAGAGAGGTAGAAATGGAAAAAACATGGAAGCCGACGGTTGCTGGCATTTTAACTATTATTGCAGGTTTACTAGGACTGCTGATTGGCATAGGGCTTGCAGTCGGATTTGGGTTAATGGGAATAATGATAGGTATGATTCCGGGATTCCCTGGTGGGTTGCTTGCTCTTATTGGCATTCCTGGGATCATACTGAGTATAGTAGCCATAGTGGGGGGTATTTATGCCCTGAGAAGGAGATTATGGGGCCTGGCACTTGCTGGAGCTATTTGCGCACTTCTTTTTACCGTACCTTTCCTTGGCTGGATTCTAGCGATATTAGCCATCATATTTGTTTCATTGGCGAAGGGCGAATTTGAATGAAGTCCAAGGTTCTGCAGGGTATGTATGTAAGAATAGTTAACCGATTTATTTTACCCAACCAAATTCGAAGATATATTTGGTTACGAATTAATTAAGTGATTATGCCTGATGAATTAGGCAACTAAAAAATCCTATTTTAAAGGACTTTAAGGGCAGAAAGGAGGCAAGATGCAGAACAAATATAGTTTTTTACCATTTGCAGCCAAGGTTTTGAGAGTTGTGGCGTGGATAGTATTGGTGGTTGGCGTTATTATTTCGATTGTATTCGGAATCTTAATGGCTAATGCTGCAAATGGAATTGTAGGTGGGATTGCAGGTGGGATTGCAGGTGGGATTACAGGTTTTCTTATAGCTGCTGTGGGAGTAATTTTCTCATTCCTGACTTGGGTATTCATGCTTACCATCAGGGAACTCCTTTACCTGTTTATGGATGTAGAGGAGAACACCAGAAACACGGCTGAGCGCATTAGCATTACGGAGCAATCAAACCGAGATTAAATTTAGTGCCTACTAAGGTGGTTATGTGAGTAATGGCAGCAATCTTTTTATCGTCATGGGGAAGGCAAATTTGAGTAGAGCCCGAGGTTCTGCGAGTTATTGGTACCTTAGTGATTGCTAGGAAAGCCTTTTGGGGAAGAGAACAATGTTCTGTAGAAATTGCGGAAAAGAGTTAACAGGAAGTCCAAGGTTTTGTATTTATTGTGGAACTAAACCAGTGGCTGAAACCAGTTTTTGCCCTTGGTGTGGTGCTCCAACAACGCCAGCAACTGAAATATGTATTGAGTGTGGTGTAAGAATAGCGAAAGAGTCTGCAGTAAGTATATCACCAAAGTTAAGGCTCGCTGTTACTTTGCTTGCCTTCTTCCTTGGGATTTTCGGTGCACATCGATTCTATGTTGGTAAGAACGAAACTGCAAGTGTAATGCTTTTCTTTACTGTTTTAGGTTTGACAATATTCGGTTTGGCAACCATATCGCAGCTCAACGGTGGGTGGTTCCTTTGGGGCTTATCATTTATTATAGCGTTAGAGATTTGGGCTTTTGTTGACTTTATATTTGCTGTTACAGGACGAGATATTATTACATACAGTATACAACTAGTGCTTTAAGGGTCATAGCATGGGTAATATTAGTACTTGGCGTTATTGGTTCACTTGTTTGGGGAATTACCACAGGTGGAATTGGAGGTGGGGTTTGGATTGTAATAGGATTAATTGGCTCATTCCTGGCATGGCTGGTAGTGCTTGCTGCCAGGGAACTCTTGAAATTATTTATGGATGTAAAGGGAAACACCAGAAACACATCCGAGCGTATTGCAAAAGAGTCAGGATAAGGTAAATCTAGGACTTAGCAAGTTATGTGAATCAAGGCAAAAGCCTTATTCTGACCGACAAGTTTATTTAAAAGTAGTGAATACCAGTGCCTGTAAGGAATGTAGGCGATGTTCTGTAGAAACTGTGGCAAAGAGTTAACAGGGGCTCCGGAATTTTGTATATATTGTGGAGCCAAATCAATGGCTGGCACCAATTTTTGCCCGGGGTGTGGTACTCCAACAACTCAGCTAACTGAAACCTGTAATAACTGTGGTGCACAGGTAGTCAAGGCAATAGCGAAAAAGACATGGATGCCGAGAGCCGCGGGAGTCCTAGCTATTATTGTTGGAGCTATTGGTGTAACCGAGTGGGTAGCGGTTGCTGTGCTGGGAATACTTGCATGGGGGTGGTTGGGAATGGGTGATTTGCTTGGTCTGGGTGGAATCATCACAACAGTGGTGGCAATCATGATAATAATTGGGATAGTAGCTATAGTGGGCGGCGTTTTTGCCTTAAAGAGGAGGAGATGGGGACTGGCCCTTGCGGGCTCTATTTGTGCGTTCTTCTCTTTTTTCTTTATCCCAGTATTTCTAAATGTGCCTCTTGGGATAGCAGCAATTGTTCTTGTCATCATGGGGAAGGGAGAATTTGAGTAAAGGGCAAGATTCAGCAGGTTATGTGAATCAAAGCAGCAACCTTCTTCTTCTGTTCGACGAGTTCATTTAGCCTGGCTACGGCATCATAGGATGGCTTAACCAGTAAGTTCAGGTTTTTTCCCTTCACCCAGCTTTCCGTCTCAGGAGCCATGGTGGCAACTCCATCGGTCCCGGTGCCAATGACTATTATTTCAGGCTGGCCTTGACTCAATTCCTCCAACTCTTGTCTCTTGATTTTATGGCTGCCAAACATCAGGAAACCACCTTTCCGTTTCTTTACTGTACCATCGGTAAAAATCAGAATATCCCTACGGTATTTCTTGCCTTCAACTATTATCGACCCAAAGGTCAGTTCATCTATTTGAGCCACGAAATCCAACCTCCTTCCCTCTGATTTTCTTCTTATGCTGTAAATCGGCTTTTTGTTTGATGTTCCGCTTTATAGCCCGGCCATGCTTGAAACGATTTAAGTTTACAAATCCTTTTGCCACGATTTCTTCCTTAGATAAAGCTATTCTTCAGCTCGAATATCGCCTCCTCAGCATTGCGGCCCTGTGTTCTGAGGCGTTCTATAGCTTGGTCTATGTTATGGTGTTTGTAGCTATCACTGAGGTCATTTAGCCTGTCGTATAAACCGATCCGTCTGCCAACTTTGAAATTAAGCCTTTCCTCGTCTGGCAAAGCTAAATACTCATTTATAATGTTAAGGCATTTTTCCTTATCCTCGGGCATCTTGCCTTCGACTTCCATCAATAAGTTAAGCATATGGTCACTCTTAAGATAACTGGTAACCTGCAAGTTTTCGATGAAAACGGCTATTTCTTTTGCTACTTCATCCTCTGTTTGCAGCTCAAAATCTCCGTCCTGCAACTTGGTCCACAACGGCATAATTGGGGAGACTTGGAGGCTGCGCAGCCTGATATAATCGGGGTCAATCTCGTTCAACACCCTAGCCGTTTCCCGGGCATGTTCTTGAGACATTTTCTTGCCCCCGAGACCAGGCATGACATATTCACACAGAGAAATGCCTGCTTCTTTCACCTTCTTACCACCCTCAATATGGTTATCAGCAATGCACCCTTTTTCCATATAAGCCAGCAAACGGTCGTAGCCAGTCTCCAGTCCAATGTGAATCCTATCTAGCCCGGCATCCTTGAGTTCCTTTAACTCCGCTAACGACTTTCTGGATGCTGTATGGGACCGACCATATGAAGTCACTCTATTTAAGTTGGGGAAGGTCTTTCTCAAGAAGGTAATCACCTGAATTAGCTCAGGAGTACGCATGATTATGCTGTTGGAATCCTGGAGGAAGACGGACTTGCCTCCTGTCCTAAGCCAGAAAGCAACATGGTACACGCATTGTCCATATCGTGGTTGACTGCAAAACATCGTTGCTACTTCTCTCACCCTGTCGCCATAGCCCATCTTCCAGGCTGTTTCTTTTATACTCTCGCTGATAGCCTTAACCGCCTCAATATCTTTTATAATCTCTCCTACAGACCTCAGCTCGAACTTATTGCCTTTGTATACAGGGCAGAACTGGCATCTATTCCAGGGGCAATTCCTGGTCGCCCTTATAAGCAGAGAATAAGCCTCACTGGGAGGTCTTATGGGGCCTAGCTCAAACGTATGTCTCTGCATCTCTGTGACCAAGTAACTCAGCATTGTAAGTATTTTAGCCTCCTAAAGGCGAATAGGCAAATAGACTTTCGCCTTCTCGGCATGATAATATCGGTATTTAACATGAGGCAAATTGAATTAATATCTCTTGATGCTGAGGGGACTTTGGTAACGCCTGATTTTAGCCAGGCTATATGGTATGAGGCTATTCCTGCGCTCTATGCTCAGAAGAAGGGACTTGACTTTGCCCAAGCCAAGGAACGTATTGCTGAAGAGTATAGCAAGATTGGCGATCAGAGGCTTGAGTGGTATGACATCGGGTACTGGTTTAGATATCTTGGCCTGGGTTCTTCTGAAACAGTAATACAAAGCTGCCTGGGTAAGATAGCTTATTATCCCGAAATAACTGAGGTCCTTTCTTCCTTAGCCAGTGAATATAAGTTAGTTGTTGCGTCAGGCACACCGCTGGAGCTACTGCATTGCTTGTTGCGAGATATCAAACCTTATTTTGTTCGAATTTTTTCTTCTATCTCACATTATAGAAAATTAAAAAACAGTGATTTTTACGTCAGGGTGTGTGAAGAGATGAGTGTAAAGCCGAGCCAGGTTATTCATGTGGGCGATAACTGGCAATTTGATTTCCTCAATGCCCGACAGGCTGGCATAAATGCTTTCTATATTGACAGGTCGGGGAGAAATCAGCAGGAATCTCTTAGCGATTTGACTCAATTGAAGCACCACCTCCCGTCTCTGATATGATATCTTCCCTTTTGGTCTTGGGGTAGTCTATTCACTATAGACATTGTGAGTTATTGTGAGTTACAATTTGGTTCTTAACCGATGCCAAATCGTAGCAAAGTATTCCACGAAAGCGGCTCTCCAAATAACAAATTCAACCTGTCCACGGCAGAGCTCAAGGAAATGGCTAAGAAGCTGCGCCGTCATGTGATCGTCATGACCGCTACAGCAGGCAGTGGACATCCTGGTGGCTCTTTATCAGCAGCCGATATTATCACGGCACTTTATTTCAAGGTTTTACGCCATAACCCTAGCAATCCCCAGTGGCCACAGCGTGACCGATTTATATTGAGCAAAGGGCACGCTGCTCCAATTTTATATGCCGCCTTGGCTGAAGTTGGCTACTTTCCTGTGGCGGAGCTGACAACATTAAGAAAGTTAGATAGCCGCCTCCAGGGACACGCTGATAGGAAGTTCACTCCCGGCGTAGAAATGTCAGCCGGTTCCTTAGGTATGGGTTTGTCCTTCGCCATTGGCGTCGCCCTGGCTGCCAGGCTGGACTCCAAAACTTACCAGACCTACGTTCTTCTTAGCGATGGCGAATGTGAAGAGGGGCAAACCTGGGAGGCGGCTCTTGCAGCGGCTCATTTCAAACTAGATAATTTGACAACTATAGTTGACTATAACGGTATGCAGCTCAGCGGATGGACTCGAGATATAATGAATCTTGAGCCTTTCATTCAAAAATGGCAGGCTTTTGGCTGGCATACCATTGATATCGGCGGACACAGCTTTGACCAGATCCTGTCTGCTTGCCAAGGGGCTGTAAAGACAAAAGGCAAGCCCACTGTCATCGTCGCCCGCACCATCAAAGGCAAAGGGGTTAGCTTCATGGAAAACAATGTAACGTTTCACGGCAAGGCACCAACCTGGGAAGAAGCCGAAAGGGCACTAAAGGAGTTAGAGTAAATATGGCTGAAGCATCTACTCGAGAAACCTACGGTAAAACTCTAGTAGAGCTGGGCAGGGAAAATCTCAATATCGTTGTCCTAGACGCCGATGTGTCGCCCTCAACGATGACCACTTTTTTTGCCCGTGAGTTTCCTGAGCGTTTCTTCAACTGTGGTCTGGAAGAGCAGAACATGATAGGTATAGCTGCTGGTTTGGCTGCTTCGGGCAAAACCGTCTTTGCTAGCACTTTTGTTGTTTTTGTCGTTTGTCGTTGTTTTGACCAATTAAGGCTATGTATTTCCCAGCCAGAACTAAATGTTAAAATTGTGGCCACTCACGGGGGCATCACTGTTGGTGAAGATGGCACCTCCCATCACGGTATTGAGGACTTAGCCTTATGTTGCTCTCTTCCTAGCTTTAACGTGGTTGTTCCTGCAGACGCCATAGAGGCTGCTGAGGCAATAAAAATGGCGGCAAGTGACTACGGACCTTACTACATCAGATTAAGTCGCCCTAAGACACCGATTGTTTACCCCGAAGGCTATCACTTCACATTAGGCAAGGCAGTAACCATGAGACAGGGCAAGGATGCAACTATTATAGCCGTGGGCATCATGGTTGCTAAAGCTCTGGAGGCGGCAGATATCTTGGCAAAACAAGGTATAGATTGCCGGGTGATCAACATGCATACCCTCAAACCTTTGGATCAAGCAGCCATAATCAAAGCAGCTGCGGAGACAGGTGCAATTGTTGTCGCTGAAGAACATTTAGCCCAGGGTGGTCTAGGCAGCCGAATTGCGCAGACAGTAGCTAGAGAGAAGCCAGTGCCTATGGAATTCGTCAACCTTAATGATAGATATGCTTCGTCAGGCCAGGCTGAGGAGTTGCTTCAAAGATACGGCTTGACCGCTAGAGACATTGACGAGTCGGTGAAGTCAGTGATTAGAAGAAAGTTAATATCATCAGCCCGGTAATAGGATACATATCCCTTTGAATGACAAATCATAGTTGAGCTTTGTAGATACTAGACCGTTGCCTAAGATAACTGGGGATTTGTGCATGAAAAGGCGGTTTTTAATCCTTTTAGCCTGTGGAGCTGCACTTGGCTTGCTCACCGTGTCTGGATTGAGTTGCATTAGTTGCTTCATTTACCCAGGGAGCTCTATTGCGCATGGGATTCCAACGATGGGTTCGGAATTCATGTCTTACATCACGCCCGAATGCCCTTGGGTTGAGGTAACTCTGCAGGGTATCCTCGGTGAACTCCCATACGAGCTTTCTCAAGTTGGCTTTGATGATATCCGAGACTGGGTCGCTATTAATATAGATTATATGCCTGACGAAGAGCGGTGGGGTGCAGACTATTGGCAGACTGCTGAAGAGACCTTGTCCTACGGCACCGGGGATTGCGAGGACTTTTCTGTTTTGTTGTGCTCCCTCTTGAGAGCTTATGGTATTTATGCAGAGCGGGTGTATGTCGCCCTTGGTTTTGACGGTGGAGAAGATGGGCATGCCTTCTTGATAGAGGATTGGTATCTCGATGGGGAATGGCGGAGGATAGAGACCCAAGCGCCTGCTCGACTATCTTCCTGGCGTCCGCGATTCGGGTCTCCCAGCCCGCACCCTGATTCTGAACTAGAGAAATATGAAATCATCAAGGCCTTTAATGACCTCTATTACTATGATGAATCTTTTCCATGGGATTGAGATTAAGCGAATCGGGATAAAAGAATCTGTTTTACTAATTTCATTAACGGGCTCCACACCGGATCCTTTCTAGTTTTCCCCGCAATGTCATCAAATTAACCACGTCTTCTCTGTTGTATTCCAGCAACAGATCCAGCGCCTTTCTGTCATGGTCTATCTGGTATCTCCACCAGAGTATCACCGCCTCTGCTCCCCCAATACCCCGCACCCGTCGAGGAATACATAATTGACGCTCTACCGCCTTGAAACCACCGTATAAATTATTTCTCCAGCAATCGTGCATCAGGTCACGGTGATGAAAATGCTCTCTCAGATTTACCCCCAGACGTAAATTGATGAAAGGAAGGTCAAAGCGGCTGCCGTTGTAAGTATAGATTGTGTCCACACAGCGCAAGGTCCTTAGTAAGTTGACCCTGGTTACATCATCCCCAACAAGTTGAACCAATCTATTGCCACTATCGTTGACCAAATAGACGCCTATAACGGTTATTTCGTCATAAAACGAGGATAAGCCCGTGGTCTCAATATCAAGGTAAGCATCAAATGGTAGCTCCAACGTGCTGCCTTCCTTTCGGATACCCCTGTTTTGCCATATAATAACATATGTTTTGGCAAGTAGCGCAGCTTTGTATTTTTATCCTTACTGCATAGTATCAGTCCGACTTGGGAATAAAGAAGATATTTACCAAAGGAGAACGAATATGAGAGAGTGCATCGTATTATGGCAGCGGGATTCAGAATCGCAACAGCAACAGTTACCTCCTAGCTTTTAGATATGCTCCCAGGATAGAGATTGTCGTCAAAGAGGTTTTGTATGCGGCACACTAAATTGGAGGGAACACTAGAGCATTTCACCATCTGGGACGTTTTTTATTATGCCGGAAAAGTCCTCTTTGGGCCCTTCAAACCCCTGCTTCCCCAGCCTTTTAATCAATCACCAATACCCAAGGGGTCCAAGGATGAAGGCGATTCCATCGCCTTTACTTTGCTGGGAGATGTGATGGTCAATAAGCTTGTTTTCCACAAAAAACCAGACCTCTATGCCCACTTGCCAGCTGGAATAGTCGAATGTGATCTGCTTTTTGCCAACCTTGAATTTCCCATCCAGCCAGCGAAACCACTGCGGGGATTTCCGCGCTTCAATGGAAATATTGAATACTTTGATCTGGTTTTGACCCCCTTAGGACCGGGTTGCTTGAACATTGCCAACAACCATTGTCTGGATATGGGAGTAGAAGGATTGGAAGCCACTGTTGATTTTTTACAGAGGAGGGGTATACCCTATGTGGGTAGAGAGGAGGGAGGGTGTTCCTTCAAGGCTCTCACCATAAAAGGGCGGGAGGTATCCATAACAGGGTTTACCCATAGCACTAACCGCCGGAAGAATCTCTCACAAAATCCGGTGAATCTGTTAAGACTCAATAACTGGAAGAGAGAAATAAACGGTTTCGATCACCTGCTCAAGGTAGTGACCGGGATGAAGGAAGCAGGAGATATCGTCCTTTTGAGTCTCCACTGGGGACTTGAATTAGAGTTAGGTCCAACTGCCCACCAAGTTAATATGGCTCACAGGTTGATAGAGAGCGGAGTGGACCTGCTTATCGGTCATCACCCACATGTTCTGCAGCCACTAGAAATCTGGCCCGGGCTAGATGGTGCTCCCCGATTGATCATCTATTCTTTGGGGAACTGGGTCACCAACACTAGAAAAACCGCCACCCGGGTTACAGCGGGGGTAAAGGTTTGGGTGAATAAAGAGGGACATTTGCAGGAGGTTGAAACACATCCCTTTCTTTTCAGCTACAGAGATTGCACTTATCACCCTTTGCGGAAGGACAGCCCACAAGCGAAGTATGTTCCTGCGTCCTTCTGGGATTGCATGGTCAAGGAATCCTAACATAGTGAGTCACTACCGCGGCTGAGATACATGGGTAACACTCGTGGTATCATTCTGACTTGGGAACAAAGAGGCATCAAGCTAAACAATTAACAAAGGAGAATAAATATGAGAGAGTGCACCGTGGAGCAAAACAAAGAAAAATGTAACTGTACCTACGAGCCATGCAGCAGGAAAGGCGTATGCTGTGAATGTTTAAGATACCATTGGCAGGCAGGTGAGTTACCAGCCTGCGTTTTCCCCGACGACGTGGAGAGGACTTATGACCGCTCTATCGAAAGATTTATCGAGACCTATCAAAAAAGAGGGCGGTGGTGAATAACAACTCAAAATGGACAGGCAGATTGCGAAATAGTTTGCTATACTTTTTATAGTATGTCCAGGATAGATAACCGGGCTGACAATGAGCTCCGCGCGGTGCGTATAATTTTAGGGTACCAGAGTTTTGCGGAAGGTTCAGCTTTAATTGAACTAGGTAAGACGAGAGTGCTGTGCTCTGTTAGTATGGAGGAAAGGGTGCCTACCTTCCTTAAAGGTGGTGGGCAGGGTTGGATCACTGCAGAATATGCTATGTTGCCTCGCTCCACAGTTACTCGTACACCGCGCGACAGGGCAGAAGGAAGAAGCCAGGAGATCCAACGCCTTATCGGTCGCAGCTTAAGGGCGGCGACTAACTTGGCTATCTTGGCAGAAAGGACATTTGTAGTAGATTGTGATGTATTGCAGGCGGACGGTGGTACCAGAACGGCAGCTATCACAGGTGGATATGTTGCTCTTTATCACGCTTTCCATAACCTGAGAAAACAGGGCATTTTGCCGTTTATGCCATTAAATAAAATGATAGCTGCCACCAGTGTCGGCATTGTGAACGGTAATACGCTACTCGACCTTTGCTACGAAGAAGACTACCAAGCTGAAGTCGATTTCAATGTGGTTATGACGGATAAAAATGAGTTTGTGGAAATTCAAGGAACTGCCGAGGGCAAACCTTTCTCTAAGGAAACCGCCGATGCCTTACTTTTTTTAGCCCAGCAAGGGATAGATAGATTGTTCAAAATCCAGAAGGAAACCCTAAGGGCTTTGTCTTGAATTTATATTCAGGGTCTTCACCTTTGATTGTCTTGTTGTGGCTGGGGTTGCGTTTGCATTGCCAATTGCCCTGTTTTATACTTTAGTTTTACCGTAACCCATGTGAGGTTTTAGAAAGATGACGCAGTTAGAGTTAGCGCGAAAGGGAACTGATTCACCCCAGATAAATCACGTAGCCGAAAAGGAAGGGGTAGAGACGGATTTTATCATACAGGGCTTGGCTGCGAGTGAGATCGTAATTCCAGCCAACGTTAATCACATAAATCTAATTCCCTGCGGCATAGGCAAAGGGCTGAAAACCAAGGTGAATGCCAACATAGGCACATCCCCGGATTTTTGTGATTTGAACACGGAATTACAGAAATTGCAGACCGCCATCGATTTTGGGGCTGACACTATTATGGACCTCAGTACCGGAGGAGATATTTCGACGATCAGGAGGGCTATCATGAGTGCTGGCACGGTACCGATGGGGACGGTGCCCATTTATCAAGCTGGTATTGAGGCTATTGAAAACCATGGAGCCATTGTGAACATGAGTGCTGACGAGATTTTCACAGTAATTGAAGAACATGCTAAAGACGGCGTTGATTTTATGACCGTCCATTGCGGAGTGACACAAACAACGCTGGCCAGACTTAAAAAGCAAAGTAGGATGACCGATATAGTGTCTCGAGGAGGAGCATTTCTTATCGGCTGGATGCTGCATAATGATAAGGAAAATCCCCTATATCAATATTATGACCGCCTGCTGGACTTGGCTCTTGAATACGATTTCACCCTAAGTTTGGGCGATGGCTTGCGTCCTGGATGCTTAGCTGATGCCACCGATAGGGCTCAAATCGAAGAACTAATCATCCTTGGTGAATTAGTGGAACAAGCCAAAGAAGCTGGTGTTCAAGCCATGGTTGAAGGTCCCGGGCATTTGCCATTGAACCAAATCGTCGCTAATGTTCAACTGGAAAAGAGTCTCTGCCGTGGAGCGCCTTTCTATGTCCTGGGGCCGCTAGTGACTGATATAGGTGCTGGATACGACCATATTACCGCTGCTATTGGAGGGGCAATTGCTGCTGCTGCCGGCGCCGACTTTTTATGCTATGTTACTCCTACTGAACACCTTTCCCTCCCCAATGTAGAGGATGTTAAACAAGGGGTGATCGCCTCTCGTATAGCTGCTCATGCTGCCGACATTGTTAAGGGTGTAAAAGGTGCCGAAGAATGGGATAAACAAATGTCCAGGGCACGTAAAGCTCTTGATTGGAAAACCCAGGCTGAACTATCTCTAGACCCAGAGCTTTCGCATCAAGTCCATAGTAAGATACCTGCTAGCGGAACGACTTGTAGCATGTGCGGCAAGTATTGTGCCATGGCAATAGTGGAGAAATACCTCGGCATCTCAGCAACCAAATGCTAAAGTAACCGTCAACTGAAATTTTATAGCTGAACAATGAAGGCAGAGATAATACCCGTTGGCACGGAAATTCTACTGGGCAATATAATTGATACTAATTCTTCCTTCCTGGCTAATCAGTTACCTTTGCTGGGAATCGACTTATATTTTATCTCTACGGTAGGCGACAACCCAAAAAGGTTGGTTGATACTTTAAAGCAAGCCTGGAAGAGGGCAGATCTTATTATCACCACGGGGGGATTAGGACCTACGCAAGATGATATTACCCGAGAGGCCATTGGTAAGCTAGTTGATGAGGAGCTGAAAGTAGATGACAAGTTGTGGCAAGAATTGCAGGATATGTTCAGACGTTATCTAAGGGAAATACCAGAAAGCAATATAAGACAGGCAACCGTCATCCCTTCCGCCCAAATAATTCCTAATCGTATGGGCACAGCGCCTGGCTGGTGGGTTGAAAAAGACGACCATATAATTATAGCCCTACCCGGGCCGACCGATGAGATGAAATTGATGTGGCAGGAAGGCGTATTGCCCAAATTGGAACAGAGTATAACTGGAGAGGTCATCCTATCCAGGACAATCAAGACTTTTCGGCTGGCTGAAGCTAAGGTAGATGAATTGGTAGCCCATCTTTCCAAACAACCGAACCCTACTTTGGCTACTTATATTAATCCCGACGGTGTTTATCTGCGTATCACAGCCAAGGCAAACGAAAGAACAGAAGCTCAACACCTTATTTCACAAAGCGAAGAGCAAATTCGAACCATTCTTTCCTCTTATATTTGGGGGGTAGATGATGATACCCTGGACTCTGTTATTGGGGATTTGCTCAGAGCTAAAAACTTGAGTCTAGCCACCATGGAATCTTGCACCGAGGGACTTCTATGCAGCACCATCGCCAGTGGCCGGGAAAGCTGTACTTATTTCAAAGGGGGATTGCTGGCTTGCTGTGATGAGGCTAAGGTGGATTGTGGTGTGGATGTTTCTATTATGGAGCAATACGACAAGGAGAATGCTCAGGTAGCTAAGGCAATGGCTGAAGCTGCGCGCAGGAATTTGAAATCCGATATTGGCATGGGTGTTGGGGGTAACATAAATCCCGATACAAACTCCGGCGATGTATCCATAGGCTTTAGTAGTGATAAATTTGAGCAGACCTTCACTCATATGCTCCGTGGAAATCGTTCAAGAATGAAGCAAAGAGCAGTTTATGCCGCCCTTTTTGATTTAAGAAGGATGTTACTCGAGGAGGTCTAATGCACTTAATTATAGATGGCTATTCAAGTGATCAAACAATTCTTCGAGACGAAGATTTCCTTCGGAAGTGGTTGGAAAGTTATCCCGCCAAGATTGGGATGACCAGGATTTCACCACCATACGTGATTAAATATGTCGGCCCAGTGTTAGAAGATTGGGGAATATCAGGATTTGTTTTTATAGCGGAAAGTCATATTGGCATCCATACCTTTGTTGAACAGAATTACATTAACGTAGACATTTTCTCTTGTAAGGATTTTAATACCAAGAAAGCAATAGAAGATTTTCGAGAGGGATTTCAACTGATTAAGTTGCGGACCTGCCTGATTGAGAGAGATTGGCCAACAACAGAACCTGCGATGGCCAATCCCCAAAGTTTTGTTTACCATGAACGAGCACGACCATCACCCTGAACCCTTCGCTTCTTGGCATGAAGGGACATTCCTGCCGAATCAGGTCTTTGCTGGATTAGCCCCACCTTATTCAAATTTAGAGCAAGCCAAGACTGTAATAGTGCCTGTCCCCTATGACAGCACCAGTGAATGGCGAGGCGGCTCTCGCCATGGCCCGCAGGCGATTATCGACGCTTCTCAGTATTTGGAGCTTTATGATTTAGAGCTGGACCGTGAGATATATAAAGTTGGTATTTGTACCCTGCCTCAGATAGAACCCCTACTGAGCAGCCCCCAAGACATGATTGATAGAGTTTATCAAGTTATTAAAGGCTTGATACAACACGAAAAATTTGTGATGTTGCTTGGTGGAGAACACTCGCTTTCTCTAGGAGCAGTTAAGGCTTTCAAGGAAGCATTTCCCAGGCTTTCTGTGTTACAACTCGACGCCCATGCTGACCTTCGAAATGAATATCTGGGGACTAAATATGGCCAGGCTTGTGTTATGCGCCGCATCTTTGAGTTTTGCCCTATATGTCAGGTAGGAGTGCGCAGTCTTAGCTGGGAAGAAAAACAATTCTTAACACAAAACAAACTGGAGCCCTTCTATATGTCTGACCTGGCATCGAATGCAACTTCCGTAAAACAGATAATGGACTCGCTTAGCCAAGATGTCTATGTCACCATAGATGTAGATGTTCTTGACCCTTCGATTATGCCAGCAGTAGGCATCCCCGAGCCCGATGGTATGTCATGGCGGCAAGTCCTGGATATAATAGAATCGGTTGCTCTTCGCAAGCGCGTAGTGGGTTTCGATCTAATGGAATTTTGCCCTGTAGAGGGGCCAGGTTCTTGTGCTTTTCTATTGGCTAAATTGGCTTACAGGCTTATCGGCTGCCTTGTGTCACAGGAAGAATGATGAGGGGTAGTATAAATTTAGGTAAGATTTTCGGTATTCCCCTGCGCCTCCATTATACCTGGTTCATTATATTTGCTCTGGTTACCTTTTCACTCGTGCTTTACCCCTTGGTAGAGCCTCCTTACCCTGCTATAGAGCAAAGGATAATTTTGGGCATATTAACTAGCCTCCTCTTTTTTGCTTCCATCATTACTCACGAACTAGCCCACAGTATCCTGGCTATTCGTAACAATATTCCAGTTAAAGAGATCACCCTCTTTGTTTTTGGCGGTGTTTCTCAGATAACTAAGGAAGCGACCCACCCCAGAACAGAACTCTTAGTAGCTGTAGTTGGTCCTTTAACCAGCCTGGCTCTGGCTGGTATTTTCTACGGAGTGTATCTTTTACTGGCAAGAACCGAACAAAGCCTGGCCGCTAGCTTAATGCAGTGGTTAGCCATGATAAATGTGATTTTAGCTGTATTCAACTTAATCCCCGGTTTTCCATTGGATGGAGGCAGAATATTTCGTGCCATTGTGTGGCAAAGAACTCACGATTACCATAGAGCAACCCGCATCGCTACCAAAGTAGGACAAGGGATAGCTTATGCCTTTATGGCTGGAGGTATTGTCCTTATTATTCTTGTCCCTGAATACTGGTTTAGAGGCTTGTGGCTAACATTCATCGGCTGGTTTCTCCGTGATGCAGCCAGGACCAGCTATCAGCAAGTTTTACTCCGCGATGCCCTTGTTGGTATCACGGCACGACAGGTTACGGATTACAGTTGTCCCTTAATCTCTCCTGACCTGAATCTGATGGAGCTAGTACAGCGACACGTATTACCCACAGGACGAAATTGTTTCTTAATAAGCTGGGGAGCTGAGCTAGAAGGCATTGTCACCCTCCAGCAGATAGGGAAGGTCTCTCGCGATCGCTGGGCAATCACTTCTGTGCAGGATATTATGACCCCGGTAAGTAAGCTAAAGGTAGCTTATCCTGACCAAGATATCTTGAGTGTGCTCCAGGATATGAATGGTGAAAATGCCAATCACATACCGGTAATGGAAGCCGGGAAAGTTGTTGGAGTAATAAACCGAGAAGACATAGGTCGCTTTCTTCGCACCCGAGCCCAGTTCGGGACAAGCTCAATGCCCAGATAGCTATTATCACCGTGCTAGAATAGCTATCCAGGAAAGGCTCACCTCAGGTTTTCTGTCAACCGGCTGCCGCTGGGTAGTGTTCCCAGATTCTGAAATGCTTTTTTCAGCTTCAAAAGCGAGTAGGGAAGCCACCTGAAATCCCGATAGTCAAGCTTTCGGATTATTTATTTCCTCATCACTTGCTTGACTGAGGGGCAACAACTATATTGGTATTTATTCGTTGATATCTGGTTAAATAAAAGAAGATATGTGACTTTGTCCATCTGCTTTAGTGATTCGCGACATGGGGGTTGACCCTCCCCCCGTCTCTACCAAGTAGTAATAACAAATCTAACCTTTTACGGCTAGCATTGTTTGAAAAAGGTTTGACAAAGACAGCATGGCTATCTAAAGTAATCAATATTGAACAAAGGAGGTTAGGCATGGCTGTTTCGGGAAAGTGTGAACCCAGATTCGAGCGCGTACGCGAAGAATTCGAGCGTAACTTCAGAGAACGGGAAGAGGTGGGGGCCTCTGTCTGTGTTACCTTAGACGGTGAAACTGTTGTAGATCTTTGGGGCGGGACGGCTAATATCGACACCGGTGAGCCATGGAAGGAGGATACAGTCTCGGTCGTCTTCTCCTGCACCAAGGGGGCAACAGCCCTTTGTGCCCATATCCTCGCCTCCCGGGGCCTCTTGGATATCGATGCCCCCGTAGTGAAATACTGGCCCGAGTTCGGCAAGACCGGTAAGGAGAACATCACGGTGAAGATGCTGCTCAACCATATGGCGGGTCTGCCACATGTTCGCGTTCTACGACTGGGACATAATGATCCACGCGCTTGAGGAGCAAGAACCATTCTGGGAGCCTGGTACACGGCACGGGTATCAGATGTTTGTGTTCGGATGGTTGGTCGGTGAGGTGGTGAGGCGTGTATCGGGCAAATCGCTTGGTCGTTTCTTTCAGGAAGAAGTGGTAAAACCTCTCGGGCTTGACTTCTGGATCGGTCTGCCAGAGGAGATCGAACCGCGAGTCTCAAAGATCATTCTGGTCGATCCTCAGCAAATGATGGACACACCGTTTGGGCGGTCCATGCTAGATCCGAACTCTATCCAGAGCCTTTGCTTTACTAACGACGGAGGCGCCTTGATGGTGGACGGCGCTGACTCGCGCGCTTACCACGCAGCTGAGATCCCCGGCGCTGGCGGTATAACGAATGCTCGTGGACTTGCCGGCATGTATGCTCCACTAGCGTGCGGAGGAAGCCTCAAGGGTGTCGATCTGGTGGATCGTGAGGTTCACACTAGGTTTTGGGAGATCCATCGATAACCGGAGACAACCTCCGGGCATGCAGGACAGCATGATCTTAGGTGAAGATGCTTTCGGGTGGCCGGGAGCTGGGGGACATATCGGGTTCGCTGACCCAGGGGAGAGGATGTCCTTCGGCTACACCATGAACAAAATGGGCCTGGGTGTGATGCTCAATCCCAGAGGACAAAGCCTTGTTGACGCCGCCTATATATCGCTTGATTTCAGATCGAATGTGTCCGGTAGCTGGTTGCGGTAAATTCATCCCTATGACGACATAGGTCATAGGGGCAAGGAACACGAAATTCCGAATATTTGTATAAATAATGTTTTGATAAGATGACCCCCCGAACTCCTCGTCCATTTTGGGAAAATTTTTTAAGAGTCTATATAGTGTTCACAGCCTCTCCCACAGCCTTTTGAGCTTCAAAAGTAGGCGGGAAAGTTACCTGAAATCCCGACAGTCAGGGGGGTGGATTAACCAAAAAAGCGCCCTTTCAGGCGCCTCCAAACTGAATTTTGAAGCTAAATAGGCTGGTTGGTGAGCCGCCTGGGACTCGAACCCAGAACCGGCTGATTAAGAGATACAAAAGGTATGTCCGTGAGCGTATAAAGTGGTGATTCCCAACCTTTTTATTGGAGATTTAGCTTCAGATGGGGCTGTTTAGTACCATCTTGTCATTTATGGTGGTGAAAACTTTGTTAGAACAAATATTAGCAAAACGAATATCGATAATAAAACAAGCAGGCATATAATAAAAATGAATAACATGGAACTATTATCAATGATAAAGAGAAGAGGAAATGTTTGGGGCAGGAACTAAATTTACCTAAGATTAGATTTACCATATTTTTAATGAATCGTGGTCGAGAAAATGCAGAACTGCATGGATTGGATAAATATTATTAGGTCGTGTTATGATTAAATTATATTATGATTAATTCATATTGACTTGTCGTAAATAACAAAACACGTTATCGTGGTGGCTTTTCCAAGCGAGCAAGGTTACCATGAAATAATCTGGGGAGGGTAAGTATGACAAGAAAGTACGAAGACGAAAATCTAATGTTAAGGTTATGGTACGTGTCGCACCGTAACCGCGCCCTGCTTAAGATGTGTGAGGATCAGATATATGGTGAATACAATCTTACTACGGAGCAGTATACAGTGCTTATGGCTATAAAATACATCGGTCGTTTTGCAAGACCATCTGACATAGCTCGGTGGATAGGACGTCGCCCGAACAGTGTCAGCATGATGGTCGACCGTATGGTCAAAGATGGTCTGCTTAAAAGGGTAAGAGACAGAAGAGACCGTAGAGCAGAAAACATATCTATCACCAGAAAGGCGGAGAATTCCCTTAAACCGGCAATTAGGGCAGGCTGGGAGTTTATCCAGAAAATCACGTCGCCACTATCAAATGAGGAAAAGCGTGCCTTTATTAAGCAGCACGATACGCTAAGATACGAGATATTCAGGTTTCTCTACCCCGGAGCGAATTTAGACGAAATGGTAAGAAATGATGACGAGAGTCATGCCAATTTAATGGAACGTCTGGTCCAGTATGCTTTGAGCTCCACTCGCAAAGTCAAACGTCAGGGTGATTAAGAGTTATACAACGCGCTTTTCTTCTACGTCTTAAAGAGGACTCTAAAGATAAAGGAGAACCTAAATATGGAAGTAAATTCTGAACTTGAAAATCAAAATTTCAGAGTTGCGCGTATGATATACCAAACCTATACCCGGTTTGAGAACTGTTTGGACGGAATATTTAAGGCGCATGGTCTAACTACGGAGCGCTATTTGCTGCTTTTGGCTATAAAAAACCATGACCCACCTGCGAGAATAGTTGACATAGCTCGGTGGGGAGAACGTAAGAGAAACAGTGTTAGTATGCTAGTCGACCGCATGGTCAAAGCTGGTCTGCTCAAGAGAGTAAGAGACAGAACTGACCGCAGGCTACTAAATGTGTATATCACCAGCAAGGGAGAGGAGGCTCTTAAACCAGCAAATCTAGCAGCCTTGGAGTTTTACCTGGAAATCATGTCACCGCTGTCACTTGAGGACGGGCGTACCTTTGTCAGTCTGTTCAGAACGATAAACTACAAGCTACTTGAATATCTCAATCCCGGAGCGGATATAGAGGGAATTCTCAAAAATGATTCCGAGGTACATGACCGTTTGATAAGATTAATCAAACAGATGCTCTAATAGCTATGGCTCGCCATTCCCGAAACTAAACGTCAGGCTCGTGAGAAGGTAAATACCCTATGATGCGGATTCAACTACACTCGTGTTCAAGAAACCGAGTAGCTTCAGAGTCCAGGACATACCTTTTCTATTCCAGAACTCAATTAATACCAAATCAGTGCCATTTCACAATTGAGCTCTATGCCCCGACTCGCTTTATGCCTTGTTTTAGCTTCAAAAAGTGGCGTCCCTGGAGGGATTAGAACTCACGACCCACTGCTTAAGAGATACAAAAGATTTACCCCTGAATGTAAAAAGAAGTAATTCCTGATACCTTTTTATTGGGGATTTAGCTTCAAGTGGTACTGTTTAGTGCCACCTGGTCATTTATGGTGGTAAAAAATTCGTTAGCAAAAATGTTAGCAAAGGATAGTGGGGTTGAACGTGAGCCGCCTGGGACTCGAACCCAGAACCGGCTGATTAAGAGTCAGCTGCTCTACCGATTGAGCTAGCGGCCCGCGAGGCTGAATGCTAGTTTTTATTAACTATATTCTATAACGACTCAGCATACTCTCGCCAGATGTCCCACACCGGTACCTGTTTTCTCTGAGGGTCCCAAATGCCCAGCGGTTTTCCTTTGGTTTTCGCATGAGGAGGCAACTTCTCCAGTTCTAGTGCTACTTTTTCCAGCCAGAATGGAGTATCGCCCAGATAGTGTTCCATGATAATGCCTCTTCTGGTGTAAAGAGGCATGATGTGGAGCACAGCCATGGTACCGACGCCAGCAAGTACCTGGTGGGCACGCCAGCAAATGTGCTCAAAGGCTTCACCGCACCAGGCTTTGGCCATGGCTACTTCCATATCTTGTCCCGGTTGTCCGAGTGCCCAGGCCGCATACTGGGTAGCATAGCGGCAGGCATCCTGGCGGATGACGAGTTGGACACAGTGTTCCTGGACGTGCTGGTTAATACCGATAGGCATGTCAAACTGTATTCTGGTCTTGGCGTAATCGACCGTGATCTCCTGGATTCGCTGACCAGCACCAACCATTTGGGCACACAATAATACTGCCCCTGTCTTAATAGACTTGAATAAGGGCGCCCAACCGCCGTTCAATTCCCCGACAATATTCTTCTTGGGGACTCTAACCTTATCGAAAACTACCTCGGACTGCGTGTTCTTGTTGGCCAGGGTGTCCAGCAGCTCATAGCTAATCCCGGGACTCTTGGCATCTACTAGGAACAAGGTTATCCCTTCCTCGGGTGGACCGTCTTCTCTGGTCCTGGTTGCACATAGCAGGTAATTGGCAATATGGGCATCATGGACGAATAACTTGACGCCATCGATGACATATTCATCACCATCAGGGACTGCCCTGACGGTCACCCCTTCGGGGTCCCAGGGTTTGCCATCCCAGCTGGATTCGGGCTCAGTCAGGGCCATGGCTAGAATCAGTTCCCCTTTGACTATATTGGGGAGGAATTCCTTTTTCTGCTCCTCGCTTCCCGCCTCCAGGATGGTGTGTCCACAAAGTACTACGGTGGAAAGGTGAGGGCTGGGGAATAACGCCCGCCCCATTTCTTCGTGAATAACCATCAGGTCTATCGCGTCGCCGCCGGTGCCACCATATTCTTCAGGAATACTGATTCCCAGTAAGCCCAGTTCCGCTATCTTACGCCAGAGTTCCGGAGAGTAGCCCCTCTCGTCCGTCTCTATCTCCCTGACTACTGATTCAGGGCATTCCTTTTCCATGAAATCACGGGCCATTGTCTTCAGCATTTCCTGGTCTTCACTAAGTGCAAAGTCCATAGCCTTCTCCTCCTTCGTTCTTTCTGTTTCTCATCTCACGTCATCATCCTTGTTTAAGGGCCTCGTTTATCTGGACGTTGAACTGTCTTGGTATCCTGGGTAAGCCAAGACCCCTATCAGCAATGACGACTCTGCGTATCTCTGGGCTGCCCGCGGCATGGATGGCGTGCATATATTCCCAGGTGCGCCCCGGTCTCCCGTTGTATTTCGCATATTTAGACTTCTGTTTGAGCTGAGTATACATTCCGAAAACACGTCCCATCCTCTCGCCATCGGAGACCTGCCAGAGTCTATGCCAGAGGGTACCCGAGTTATAACGCTGAGGCCCCAGCTTTTCCCTCTGGCTCCTGTGCCAGGCAGTATACCAGCCAAAGAGGAATTCCAGGTGTTTCTGGATGGCCATTCTAGCCAGCATCTCACGTGCCTTCGGGTCTTTATGAAGCGGTTTGCCGTTTCGCTTTTCCTGCCCGGCGTATTCCATAATTTTTTCCATGCTGCGTCTGGCACCCAGTCCACCACCGGCCGCCCTTTCGAACTCAAAGGTAGTCATGGCCAGATAGAACCCCCGGTTCAGTTCACCAAGCAGGTTTTCCTTGGGTACCCTGACATTGTCATAGAAAATCTCGTTCTGCTGCGTGCCACCCATGGTCGGCAGTGGCCGGTATGATATTCCTGGGGCATCACCGGGTACCATGAATATGCTCAGGCCGCGGTGTTTTGGGGTTACATCCGCTGTTTTACAGAGTGTATAGAGCCAGTCCGGTTTCGTACCACCGGATATGAAGGTCTTCTGTCCGTTTAGGACATATTCATCGCCGTCAGGTACTGCCCGAAGCTGGACATTGGCCTCGTCAGAACCGGCATCAGGCTCCGTAAAACACTCAAAGGCGGTTATCTCTCCACGGGCTATTGGTGGAATCCACTTCTCTTTCTGCTCATCTGTGCCTGAGGTAAGGACTGTTGGTGCTACCAGTGTCATAGCCATTATACCTCCCCAGCGTGCCCCCCAATACGACATCTCTGAAGATATTGCTGCCTGTTCCATAGCACTGAAGCCCATACCGCCATATTTCTTAGGCCAGCCTGCGGTCGGCCACCCCTTCTCCACCCCCTTCAGGTGGAACTGCTTCCAGAATGCCTGTGTCTCGGCTTCCTGGAAACGGCCCGTGTACTCCGGGTCATAATCTTCTGGTAGCTCATTTATGCAGAACTCGCGCATCTCTGCCATCAGCTTTTTCTGCTCTTCGGAAAATCCAAATTCCATTTCAACTACCTCCTTCTAGCGAATACCGGATGCATCTCTCCGGCAAATCTGAAAATAATAATCGATGATGCCTCTTTTCGTCTTGCACTGCCGGGCGACGTATTATACAACCTGCCCGAAGAATATTCCAGTACACTATAGAGTAATCTGGTCACGATAATGATTGACTCAAATAGTGTTCTAACTCTATTTATACAGCGGCGAGGAGGCTTTCATGAGACGAGTCATGTGTCTCATCTCAGCAACCCGCTTCCCGGTTTCCGCCTCGTCCAGGTAGGTATCAATCCAGTAGAACTCAGTCTTCGAGCTAGTGCCCAAGCATACCAATTTGCCACCTGACCGGTAGGGTACATCAACCTTGACCGGTCCATTCAAATTACGTAGTTCGGTGGCACCGAAGAAGCCTACCGCTTCTTCGGCTCGCGGAGGATTGATGTTCATGGCACGGTGCATCAAGCTTGGTGGTGCTATCGCCCCGCCCCAGGGGGAATCACCTTTGTACCAGTCCAGGGTATCGGTGATTGTCTCCAGTGACCTGTCTACCATTTGTCGGGTGATGATGAAGTCCCGTGATGGTAGTGCGTCCCCTGCTTTGAGTCCGGCCAGGATACGTAGTTCGCCCGGTTCCGCATTCTTTAGTTCAATCGCCTGTATATACGAGAGTTCCTCGGGTTCACCTACCGCAATCGTTCCCGTTGCGACCGTATGGCCGTCCTGCGACTCAGCCCGTGCCTCTACCTGTACGTCCTGTTTCTTGTCCGGCGGGATGCCCATTACTCCCCTTACCTGTTCACCATCGAGCATGGCATATGTATAGTATATGCTCAGGGAGCCTTTCTCAAACCAGCGTTGTCCGAAAATTTTTAGTATCAGCGGTGGGAAAAGATTAAGGTGAACAATACCCACCACGGCCCCACCCCGCATTCCTAAGTTTCTTGCTGTTTCATCGTCGTGGATTGAGCCCGTGCCAGTGGCAAATGCGTTTACAGCTCGCCTCCATCC
>SMTZ1_10001595_pt1 | contig 27880 bp, 54 predicted proteins | sample DeeMarSWOR136_30_FD_25667 | JGI IMG/M metagenome (IMG submission 25667)
ATCGTTGTTTTCGAACAGCCAAAACAATTAGCCAATCGCAGATAGCTACTTCCTTCCACGTACAATTTTCTGATTGCTCTTACAGTAGCATCGTCAAATTTGCGTGTTACAGCTGTAGCTTTTCTGCTCCTCAAAGCGCGCATATCTACAGGAACATCTCTGGCATTTTGCTTACGCGTACCAATAGCTATATTGACTAAAGAATTGTCGGTTGAATCATTATTCAAATGCCGCACATCTAAAGTGGAATAGAGATATCTATCACCAAACTTTTGATATGCTGCAAGCTGATGAACGCGCACGACGTTAAGTGTGTCGTCTTCTTTTGTAATCGAAAAACATGCATATCCACAGTGCATATAAGGTTTCAAAATTTTGCCATTTGGCGATACGATATCTCCATTAAGCAAAACTCGATAACCTCTATCGTGAGCCACCAATACAGATTTTCTTGCCTTTGATAGCTTTATTTTCTTGGTGCAATCGGATGGATTTGAACCACCGGCCTGAACGATATCAGCGTCCTGCTCTAACCGGACTGAGCTACGATTGCACATTTTATATCTCAACTTGCCAATTGTCGTCTACCCGTACGCTGTGCACAAAGGCAGCCAACAGCTTAGCCGTATTCTCCAGGTCGTCTAACGAGACAAGCTCCACAGGCGTGTGCGTATAGCGATTCGGGATAGAGATTAGTGCCGTAGGCACACCTTCCCGGGTCGTTTGAAGCACGTCTGCCTCTGTCCACGTATCTTCACGTATGTACTTCATGACGATCCATAATTCTGCCCCCAACCGGCTTATTTATGAATACGTCTTCATCCATAAATGGAGCGGCTATCGGGCCTCGAACCCGAGACTTTGGTCTGGCAAACCAATATTTTACCGGCTAAACTATAGCCGCCTTATCAATATGCAACACCATATGGCAATTGGCACACAAAACCTGGCACTTCAGTATTTCTTGAATGAATCTTTTGCCAGAGAGATCTATCATGTTTGCCAAATCTCTATCTTTGTCATCATTCATGTGGTGAAAAACAAGAGCAGCAGGATGATCTCTATAGCCACATGCAGCACAGCCATGTGCAACTTTGTACCTATTCAATATCCTGCGTCTCCAACCTCTCACTATTGCCAATCGCTTACGTGCCTTATCTCTGCAAGCTTGACACATCGAACCATTTTCTGCTTTGTTTTTACAGCAATGAGTACAAATGCCAGCTACCTTCATTTTACGCTTGCGATCAGCAAAATACTCCTGTTTTTTGGACCAATCTTTATATGGCATTACGACCCTAATTGTTAGTGGCAGCGCGTACGGGTACTGACCCCGTGCCAACAGATCGACAGTCTGAAATGCTACCATTACACCAACGCGCCATTATGTCTATGCTCCAGCTTTCTCCTGGTCTTCATAGTCTTTGTCTTCGAATGTCACAGCATTCTTCGTGCCACAGCGATATGCCATTACACTTGCTGAGAGGCTCTGAGCCATACAATGACATCCAGGGGCATTAGCAGCATATTTCAAACTACTCCGGCCTCCGATTCCATAAGACTCACCAACTTCACAAGCCTCAAAGTTCGCACCAAGGAAAACAAATTCCCAACTGTATGTGCCTTTCTGGCACTCGATCATTTCGCGGATCTTATCAACAGTATACTCACGACTGGCATTCTCCATGCCATCTGTGATGATTACAACAATGACCTTACCAGGGCGCCTCTCTTCAGGCATTGCGTTCAGTTTTGCACCGAGGTCATTGATCATCTTAGCTGTTGCATCTAATAGTGGAGTACAGCCGCGTGGTTCTATAACCACTTTTGGCGCTTCACTTATAGACACAAAATCACATATAGTGTCATAATCAAGTCCGCCATTGTCTGAGTCGAACTGATGAATACTTAATGTGCAAGCTCCATCAACCTCCTTCTGCTTTTCAAGAAAGTGATTGCAGGCACCTTCCATATCACTTTGGATACTCATCATCGAGCCGGTCCTATCAACCAACAGATTAATGTGTGTGTAATTCTGGTCTACCATACTGTCTCCTAAAAACTCTGGTTGTTTCCTGGTAGCGTCGAAGAGATTCGAACTCTCATTGTCCAGATTGAAGGTCTGGTGTTTTTCCAGTTAAACTACGACGCCTTATCCTTACGTTTCAATTTCTCCAGTTCAGCGCGTACATGCTTTGAGAAAGGACATGCCTTCAGCTTCTGGCAAGTCTTACATTCGTTCAAGTCAATATGCATTTTACACCTCGCTGTTTGGTGGGTACGAGAGGACTTAAACCTCCAACCTTCGGATTAAAAATCCGATATTCTACCAAATTGAATTACGCACCCATGGTCGGTCCACAGGGACTCGAACCCCGATCAACGGATTAAGAATCCGCTATTCTTGACCAATTGAACTATGGACCGCTCGTTTCTTTTGCCAAAAATGCTTCATTTGACAACTAGGACCACAATAAAAATCAACCTGTTTCTTCTTTTTCTTTTTCCACCTATAGTTGCGTGCTACTTCTTCACGCTTAGCACCACAAAAAGAGCAAGTAACTATTACAGGATCCTCACCACCCTTGTGATGCAGTCTTGCGTGGTCCGAACGTGTCATTAGCTCCAAATTCTCAATTCTATTATCAGCCACATCGCCGTTGATATGATGCAAAATACAATTAGACGGCACTACTGTACCAGTATGTCGCCACCACACCAAATGGCTTTCCTGAACGTATCGTCCGCGATACTTAAATCCAGGATAATCTTCTGGTGCTATGACTAAATCGTAACCACCGTTACGCATATATCCTCTGGCGACGCATGAGAGATTTGAACTCTCGATCTCCAGCTTGAGAGGCCAGCGTTCTGACCATTTGAACTATATCGCCATTATCTTCTGGAGTTCCAGACAGGATTTGAACCTGTGTGAGATGGGTTGCAACCACCTGCCTCGCCTCTCGGCCACTGGAACCTAACTTATCTTTGGCTAGGGTGGAACGAGTCGAACGTTCAATCTCTTGGTTCAGAACCAAGCGCTTTACCATTAAACTACACCCAATTAATCTCTACAACATCCGTCACACCCATGAATGCCAAACCCTTTTTCTCCATCCGGGTCATGGTCTTTAAGCCATTGTTTGTTCGGATGTCCTACTCCATGCTCACATATATCTTCAACCAAACCATTGCTTCTTTTGATTTGTTGTATAGCCCATTGTGGTTTTAAGTATATACGTGGCATATTTTTATCTATCATTATGCTTCCTTAATATTTTTTGGCACTCCACCGATGTGTCGATCACCGCTGAGGAGGGTTGGAGCCTCCCCTGGTCGCCGGACCGTGGAGCCTTATTTGGTTGGGGCGGAAGGATTTGAACCTTCAGCCTCAAGAGTCAAAGTCTTACGCTCTTCCTTATTTCATAGTCATCAAGTATCTGGAAAAACTTGTCTCTGCATCTTTCCACGACTTGTAATTCTGTCTCATTCATGTGCTCAATGTTATGCTTCAATACTTCCCTAAACCATTCGCGAATCGCGCTAAGTACACACAAGTAATCAACGCCGCGTATAGCATTACTAAACTCTTCGTTTTCTTCTGGTAAATTAAACTCAAGCTTTGCTTTCATTTATCCCTCCAAAAAAATAGACGCGCTTACTAGACCGATTCGTCCTGTAAGGCTAAACCCTCGGCTTTCAGCGCGCCCACTCTCAGGTTTCAGCGCTACCTTAAATAATCAGCAGTAAAGAATTCTGACCTGCCTATTAAGGATCTGCGCTTACTAACTTGGCGCGTTTGGACCTTGAAGGTGCGCCAAGCCTTCCAAAAAACCTGCCCTCAATGGTCAATTAAGAACAAGGGCAATTGAAAAGCGATCCAGCATCCAGCTGACGATGAGGGCCGCAGACGTCCAAATCTAACCGGACAATACTGGAGGAGTCCTTTACGGTACTCTACCAATTGAGCTAAGAACCCGAGGGCTCTGCCGGACTTGAACCGGCATAACCGGCTTACAAGGCATGTAGACTCTTTCCGCATTCCGGCCATTTTCTATTTAATGACAGACTAGAGTTCGCCGAGTTACTTTTTACTGACGCTCTACCAACTGAGCTACCCCTCATAGAGCTGACGCACGATAAGGTGTCGAATGAATTAAGCTTAGCTAAACCGTGCGCCAGATGGCCGAGGGGCAGGATTCGAACCTGCGACATCCAGTTCCTTACATGTAAACCCGAACAACATTCCGTCTTTTTTTCAAAGAGCCGCTGGACAAAGTCGCGCGTGTCGTTAACATTGATGCCGATCTATGATCGTCTTCAATGCAATGCATTCAGTATGATACATGTAGACACACACGCATTCCAGCATATTTGGTGGGCAGTAAGGGATACCCAGCCCGGGCAGTTGGTTTACCCAGCCTTCTTATTGCTCCACGACCGAAGTCGCAGGGGGCGCCGCCTGGTTTCCCAGTATCGACTAAAAAATGCAGGACAAGTTTGTGCGATGATTTCGTTGGCATGAAGCCAGACGGTTAGTATCGAAACTAACAATTCCATGTAATCATCACAAGTATTCCCACAATTCATCTCAATGCCCACGCTGGAGGAACTGCCAGTTTGCAAGCAATTGCAGCGTGGGCGAGTTTTCAAATTGCCGAACAAAAATTAGCGTGTCCTTTGCTTGACAGTTTTGTAAACAGTTTACATGTAGACACAGCCAGCATTTCGGCATTTAACTTCAAAGTTGTCGAGCAAGTAATTGACATGCTGTTTCTTGCGGGAAACTTCAATTTTCTGTATGTAAGCATGTCGGGCATCTCGACTTATTAACTATTTCTATTTACGAGCAAATAAAGTTTCACGTTCTTCTTTGACTGATTGAATTTCCACTTTATCATCAACACACAATTCATCATCAGCCTGCACGAAATAACGCCCTTGGCGTTCGTTTATCCATGCCACAATACCGTCAGGAGCAATTTCTATAATAGTACCAGTCAACATTGTTGCCTCCTAGAGTTTAGGAATAAAACTTTCAACCGTTTCCACCAAGTTCGCACGATCGCCATTCATGAGAAAGTCACATGCAACCTCAATTACAGCATCTGAGAACCCAGCAACGTTCAAAATTCCATCCTTGCGACTCGTCTCAGCCTGTGTAGTCTCATCATAGGCCTGAATATCAATCAGTATCATTCGGGCGTTCGGACAACGGTTACGCAACATCAACCATTCTTTCATGGCAGGAGTGCCCTTGCGGAAACCACGTCCATAATAAGCATGACCGGCCCAAGATTCAAGATCCGAAATGATTACAACAGCATCAACGATTTCCTTTGCCTTATTTAAATACTGAAGCGGGGCCGCAACATTAGTTCCACCACCGCCGATTCGCCCAATTTCCTTCGCAATCGTCATGACAGAATCCCGAGGATTCAGCCGCAGATTTCGTAAACCAATCTCAAAAGGCAACAAAATCGATTCACGAGCTTTGCGCATCAAAATGCCAGAAATGAGTCCGGCGACATGAACGCATCTAATTTTGCTGGTAGCACTCCCACGCCGTCCAGTAACAGGCGAATTCATTGATCCAGACACATCCGGACACACAGCAATCCGCATATTCAAGTTAGGTACGTTCTCGATCGCGATTTCCATCGCGTCCTGAAGAGCCTCAGTCACCTTCTCAGGCACGCTACGGTCATCACGCGTCATGACGTACGCAGCAAGCAGCTGATAAGGAAACACCTTTGCGCGCTTGATAGCTTCAGAATCACACAGCGCTTCCACCACGTAATCTGTGAAGCCTTGCACACTGAATGCCTCATGACGCCCAAGGGTTGCCAAATTCATACGCAGAGCTGTCCAAGGCATATTACGGCCAATATCAGCCCACTGCTTCTTCGTTAGAGGAAGCTGAGTAAGCATGCGAAATGGCACGTCAGGAACATCGATCTTAGGATCAGCCTTGAAGGCTTCGTAATCACGTACAAGCTGTGGCAAGGCCTCTGCGTTGTGTTCCCTGTCCAACAGATAGGCATAAAGCGCATTTCTCTGCGCATTAACGGCCTTTGGGTGCACCATCTTAATAATATCAGCTACAGAAGGCGTGTTACCGACAGATGCGCGAAATAGCGCATCGTCCCTCTTAGCGGTCAACCAATTCTGGATCAGTCGCTTAATTCTGCGACCAAAGGATTTGCGACCAGTCTCACCGCTACGAAGGATCTGCACAAATGTACGAAGCATACGCATATCGTCAATAACTATCTTGAAAACTGACTCAACATATGGACTCTGACGTGCAGCCAAAATTGCCAAAAGCGCCGCTGGCATGTCCTTCATATATCCATGCTGACGCGCGTAAACCGCCAATCCAGCCAAGAAGTTGTCGTCCACCTTCTCGGCAGCGATCAGGAACTTGTCCAGTTGGACTTCCGCAGTTGCGTAAAACCCATCACTAAAAGTTCCAGTTAGTGCATACGTAGCAAGAGCTTCCCGATTCTCACGTGCATAAGCAGTACCGCCAGCTGCATTTTCTGCATTAGCCCTAGGAGCAAGGGCACCTCTTTCAGAACCAAAGAGTTTTGTGTTCATGCTGCCTCCTCGTCAAAAGAAACCACCTCTGTATATATCCTTGAAAACAAGGGTCATGAAGAACTTTTAATCAAATGGTCATGTCGGAGGATTCGAACCTCCTCAGCCCAACTGAATCGAACAGCCCAGATTCGTCAATCCTGCACCAGCACAACATGACCTTAGTTACCTGGTGGAGCCGCCGAGGATTCGAACCTCGGGTCCTGCAGCACTTCCGCCTCGGGTTCTACATGCTTAGCCCGACCCCTACATCTCATCGGCACAGTCCTGTCGGGCGACTGTCTGTGCGGCGACTATCCATCGTCAATTTCGGCTCGCATTCAGTGGAGTCCTGCGGTAGCCTAGCCCACTGCTACAGCTGTCAACCCGTGAGCATAAGTTGTAGCCGCTGCCGCGCTTATGCGCAGCAGAGTTCAAGTTCGTGTTCTGTTTCGTCGCTTATTTCTAAGCCCAGCGTGTTTTACGTGGCCTCGCTGGCACCACGGCATGCTGACCTAAGCTTCTAATGCTCAGTCGATTCCTATCGGCCCCATATTGCCTCAACGTGGTACCTATTACATACGACATCTCATTTTATGCCGAATGTTAAATACCGTTAAGCACTCTCGTCATCAACAAATTTGAGATTTCCTTCTACATATTGCTCGAATAGTATATCACGAGTAATTGTATCTATAGCAGCACCGCAAGTTCCTAGGCGTTCACCAAGAAAGTCCCAACCAGCCTCGTTTGCCCTTGTCCTTAAATCAGATATTGTGAGATGCATGATATGAAGCTTTTCTAGGTCTCCTCGAATAGTTCGCTTAGTCTTCATCGTTGCAAATCTCTATGCTGGAGGCATTTACAGTATAACGACCTTGTTGCTCGCCATCGCTATCTTCCCAGAACTCGTAACGAAGTTCGCCTTTAACTTTGATAATAGGAGCTTCATCCTCTTCAACAGGAGTTCCATCCTCAAGACCAAACTCGCTCAGCTGGCGATTGAGCTTCTGAGCTGGCTTGCCCCACAAATTTACACCAATACAGAACCTCTGACCTCGACTGTTACCAGTACGTGTAAAGATATTAACAACTGGCCCAGCTGATGTCTTATTATAACGCTTGCTCACAACTGTACCGATTAGAGCAACTTTCGATTTATAAACAAAATCTTCACTCATGTTAAACCTCGTCTTTTAATAGCCTCAAAAGCAGGGACCACAAAACACTTTCGTCAGTTCCTTTGAAACATTTCTTTGTTAGTCGGCAGGTTCGATATACTCTTGTCCTTTAGAACAACATCAAACAAACGCCTTACCATCTCATCAATATCAGCACATGACATCGCAGAAATCGCCTTTTCAACATTGAAATGAGTCGGAAAAAGAAAATTCACGCCGATGATAACATCATCTATACACACTACTTTAGCATTAATGCCATGTGGTCCAGCAATGGTCACCGTTTGGCAAAATAGAATGAAATTCTCGCCTGGCTTGGTATCACGTGCCAAAGCAATGATCAAGCCGTTTTGGTCAAAATCAACAGCGTAATCTAGTCGGCCGTCACTAGTCCGCTGAAACTTCATCTTCTCCTTCGTTCATTTCATTCGTCTGAACAACAGTATCCAAAAGCAACTGAAGATAGCGTCCTGCGAGCCAAGCTCTGAATAACATTGTGCGCTCGAAAAGCTTTCCATAGACCTCACTTTGTACATTCGCAAGTCGCAAATTGGCAAGAGCCTCCCCGGACTGTGGAAAGAACTTCTCTAAACACTCAATCGCTCTATTCCGCAGCATCGTAAAGAATTCTACGGCTTCCTGTTGCTCAGATAATCGCTTGATCGCTTCGGCATATTCAACAATTCCGCATGACAGCAGAAGATACGCCGTCTCATCGCTAATGAGCTCATTGATCTTGGCAACATCGACACTTTCTTCATTCTGCGCAGCGACTCTTGTGTGCATCGGAATGAGCATCCATTGCCTTCCAGTCTCCTGCTCAGTCAGATGGAGCAATTGAAACTCGGCCGTGTGTATACCCCACTGATAGACGTAAGGCAAACGATAATCTGATTGTTTAATTATTTTCTGCATACCAGTCCTTCCTAAAAGAGTTACCCTCAGTGAACTATACAACCAAACAATAGTGAAATCGCTTCTTTTTTAGGATTTCCGCGCGTTCTGATTACCGAGTTTATTGCAAGCGTAATGAACGATCGCGATGTTTTCTGGCTTAACAACTTTGTCTTGTTCTAAATTGACTATCCGTATTGACTTAAGCTTGCCATACATCGTAGAAAACGGCTTCCCACAAATGGGACATATCAAGGCCTGGAACCAAATCGCGTAAAAATCTTCTGGCTTGATATTCCAAACAAGCCCCTTAGCTTCCGTGCGGTCACGCACTTTATTGAAGACTCTATTGGCTTTCCCTTTTAGCGTATGAGCCCATTCACCGTTAGTCATGGCTCACCTCCTTACTTATTCATCGATAGCTACCTCCTGATTGCTGAATGCAAATCTTTACGACATCTTATTATACGGTTTTAGATTCTGTTCGCTTAACCACATCTCTCGCGGTCATATCAGACATAAGCTTACGTCTGCCATGCATCAAAATGGTGGAATATATTTCTATCTCTTTAACCCGTTCAAACCACATTAGATCACATGAATTCTGCCAAGCCTCAAATGGACCACCGCCACATGGCGGATACGAGGCAATGAGAAGCCACACTCCACCAAGCTTGCGTCTATACCATTTAAATTTGCTGAGAAACCTCTTCACGACTCAAGATCCTGAGATTGATTAGCATCAGTTTTTTCATCATTTGGCGATGCATCTGGGACTTCAATTGGCAGTTTCCAATTCAATTTCTCCATCGTTTTCATATATGCAGCTGCCTGCTTAACAGGCTTCATATCAGAAACCCATGGTGTTGGAAATATTTGGCCGCCAAGAATAATGACATTCAAAACTTGCTTCAAGTGCTCGCGCAGTTCATTCGCAATGACTGCCTCACTGTTATAACAAGCTCGACAAACATCAATCGCGCCTTCATCTGAACAATCGCACATGAGACAATGTTTCTCAGAATCTCTGTTCGCATCACGTTTTTCTATTCGTTCAGCATAAATAACAGAGAATGCATCATGATGCCTACCTGATTTCAGTGCTCGCAATGCGCGTTCAAATGCTAAGCGACGTCCTTGTTCTTTGTTAAAACAATCCTTCTTACTACAAAATGCATGACCTATTGACAACACGCACCATGCTTCAAGATCCATTTCGCGAATTCTTTTTTGGAGAACCACAGTGGTCACTCGAAAAGTATTCTGTACTATTCTTTCAAGAGTCGCACCAGTTAAAAAGCTTTTATCACATGCTGGTGTTTTGAGCTCTCCTTGTTCAGCCGTGCGTATCAAGGCTTTCATTAACTGTTCCTTCGAAAGATGGAATGTATAATCATATCCAATAACCACGCGATAATCTCCATAGTGCCACATTGTTAGTCTCCTATTTTCTTATATGACATGAAAACTTCAAATATGTGCCCAATTTTCCCCACAAATTGCTCTGCTAATAGTTTGATATGTACCTTAAGCCAGCGGCGATCGAATTCTGGATGATGATCACGCCTCCTGTTGTACCACTTTCGAAAGAGCTCAGCAGTTAAGGCAAGTTTTTACGTGACAACTGGATCCAGTTCGGCCATTGTTAATCCTCGTCAGTGAATTTCGTCTCGCGCCTACTCCAAGCCAGATCGTCCATACACATGTCACACAGAATACTGGCAATACAGGCTTCACAACCTTTCAACCCACACATCTGACAAATTATCTCGTCGTTATCTTTATCGAGGGCCGTGCCGCATTCTTTACAAATGTCATTCATTTTTTTTCATCTATTTTACGCAGAATTTCAGCGGCGATAGTCTCATCATCTGCATTTTTCCAAGAATTGGGCTCTCCGGCGTTTCGAACATCCTGAATTGCAGCCTTAACAAACTCGGTTGCTTGCTTAGCTGTCTGCTTAATCTTCTCAGGATCGGTCAAAAACTTGAGTCCGTCAGCAAACGTACCTTTTGCGGGGATTGCAACTCGGACAATTTTCATAGCAATGAGCTTCTTGACGTTAGGACCCATCATTATCTCCGTCATCTGGACAATAACCCAGTGCCTGCAAGCCCTTCACTATCAGATAACAACCACCGAAAATGGTGGCTAGAATAATGGCAACATCGATAAAGTACTATGTCTAGTCCATTGTTAACCTCCCCAGTCATCGCCTTTAATAATGTGTAACTTGTCTTCAGGATCTACCTTCGGCGGAGATGGCGTTTTTCTTCCACCTTTAGACATGTCCTGCAGGTATCTATCATCGTCAATCACCGGGATGGGCTTTGACACCTTTCCAGTAACTTCGAGATAGCATCCAATGTTGTTTTTGACCTCTAGGACAGTTTTACGCAACAATGAATATAAAATCAACGTCGCAATCAACAGGAAAAGCTGTATGGCACAAACTATTATCTCTGGCATTGTTATTTCTTCTTACCTTCTAGGCGCCGCAATTTCTTACTTTCGCGTTCAATGACAGTGAGGGCTGCATCTGCCTTACCAAAATTGCCAATGCGGTCAGTAGTTTTGCGCAAGTTGGGATATGTCCGCGCCCGGTATAAATCAGTTCTTTGCCACAAAACTGGCAATGACTAATTCTGTCCATAACATTGCCTCCTATAAGTATACAGCAATTCTGGCCAAAGATCCCCATAATTTTTCAAATTTCTCGCTTTTTGTTATGTGGTGTAATTTAGAAAGGCGGCGAGGTGGAGATGTAGTAATGAAATTAATATGTTATTTGGTGTTAAGTGTAAATGGGATAAAGACTTAAACAAGGGGGAGGGCTAGAAAGTTGGCCGATTTTTTGTGTGGAGGACCCCCGCCCTCGTTCCACGATTTAACAATTATTAATTTGAAAATCCCTCCCCCTTTGCATGGTTTTCAAACATGACGATTTTATATGCCAGAAATTATCACATTATAAAAAAAGGGGCGACCAAAACTTGACCGCCCCTGGAGGAAGGTTTATGCGTCAATGAATCGTTATACTCTCCAGTCATCTCCAATTACGCTAACTTGACAATGGCACACATCACAGGATGCTTTATCTGTTCCTGTACCCTGAAACGCCGCCTCTATGCAAGCTCTTGTCGTTTTTATACTTCGGGAATTCTGTACCATGCGGCAAGGTACCTGTTGCCAGCACAACCAGCAAACCGCCGTCCGATGACCGTTCACCGATTTAAGAACCACCATATCGTCTCTTGTGTCCATTGCAATTCCGTTTCCGATGATACTTCCTTTTGCCATGGTAAAATCTCCTTGTTTAATGGTTGCTAAACTACTCAAGGCCGTCTGCCCGTCTCTGTGCTGCATACTGCCCATCGTCGTCAAGATGAACGTCAAGATTGCGCGCGGTCAAGCTTGCCGTAATAAGACCATACAATGCATCATGGTGAGTAGTGTCTTCTACTCTGCCCGATACTACAATGACAGCGTTACTGGAAACCCCATTGCGGGAAAGGCCTTGACGATACCGGTCATTCCTTCCTCGTTCCCTATGTCTTATTTCTGTTACACCACGATCAAGGCGGGCATGATAGATCGCGAAACATTCCTCGCAATCAGTACGTGGCTTCCGAAGGCCTTTATACTTCGGATGCCGTTGACATACTAAACCGGCTGCTAACCTGGCTTCAAACACTTCGCGAGAATCTGCTTTCGCCATCGTGCTTCCTTCCTACTCTTTAGAGTATACTAAGAACCATAGAAACAAACAAGGCCGCATAAACGATTACGATTCCTACTGCTACATTACTTCCGCTTCTACTCATTTTATCCTCCGTTTTTCGATTCTAATTAAGCTTACCACATTGCCGAGAATCCGTCAAGTAGACTAAAAAAAGAAATCTGGCCCCTATAGGAACCATAATTGCATCACACATAGCAAGAATCGGGCCCGGAAAATTATTCTGAAAAAAATTTAATTTCGCGAAATTTGGCATAGTTTTTGTTATGATTATTTGGCAAGTTATTAAGTTATTTATCTGTTTAGCAATTCAGAGATTCGGCAAGTTATTAAGTTAACAATTGCGCGATTCAAAGATTTCTAAATCGCGCAATCGAAGCTTGCGTCTTAATATCTTACTTTGTAAGATGAGCCGAACGCGCGTATCGCCGGAGGCTTAATATCTTGCCTATTTACTTGAGCCGATTTGCGCGAACGCCGGAGGCATACTTAATCTAGGGCTTAATGTCTTTTCTGGTAATAAAAAACGGGAGGCATCCAGCCCCCCGTTTTTCCGGAGATCACAAACTACAAGGATTAACAGACGTCAGCTTTCTGTTTGCAGGCAGTGTAGGCCTTTCCAAAGATTTCGAAATCAGTACTTAATGTCAGGCTTTCTACCTTTGATGAAAACATGACATTGATAGGATGCCGATTGAAGGCATCTGTTCCCTCACCAGCGGCCCACACATCTTCCCATATCCTGGGAATAATTTCACTCCATGCATGCACAACACCAGAAAGGTTGCATGCATCCTGAACGACGATTGCGGTTTCATAATCTTTCGCTGTTAACATCCTTCTGCTCCTTTTTAAAAGTTAACCGATTGTTGTATCGATTGTTTTGTTCTCAATGTGCCATTCTTCACAAGCATCAATCTTGTGGTAATCGGCTCACTTGGAATAGTAGCAACTATCGTGCCAGACTAAGAAATTGCCCTTTTTCTGTTAAAAAAGCTAATTGACTATTTTCTTGTAACATAAAATGGCAACAAAAATTGTCACATCAACAAAAAATGTCATATCCAATAAGGCAAGTTATTAGGCATGCCGAGCTTCCCGCGCGCGGGCACGCGCGATCACCGACTTAATAACTTACTTTGTATCTCTTAAAATGCCGACTTTAATATCTTGCTTTATATTTTGAGCAAATGCGCGCGATGCTGGAAGCTTAATAGAAAGCTTTATATCTGAGCCAAGCACGCGCGACGCCGGAGGCATTTTCCGATAGGCCCGTAAAAGCCCGCGAAAGCCCCAGAATCGTTCCGAGCTCTGACCCTACTCAGAGTACCTATCTTTGCCGAAAGCCAGCCAGAAGGGCGGAGAATCGATTTGACGCCAAAATAGAAAAGCCCGAGGGAGTTTCGGGCTTTCGAGCAGAAAGAAGAAAAGAATGTCCGAATTAAACTCGCGTTTTTTCCGCTTCCTTTTTTGCCATTATCTCGCTTCTTGTGTGTGCCATTGTTATGTTGAACTGTGCAAGGCCCCAGATTTTCTCTACCTGCTCCCAGAACCAAAAGCAGGATGGATCTTGCTTTGTCTGAAACTTAATCTCTTGCGCAATCTCTTTCAGCACTTCGGCGATTTCATCAATGCCGTCTGCAAGCCACATAGCTTTGTTAAGAGCTTCCACGAGTAATTGACGCGGGGATTTACTTATTTCAGGTACCATGGTAACCTCCGTTTCTTAATAAATGGCCTTTTATTGTTCGTTTTCCGTCCCTCAGTTTCTAACCTATCAAAAAACAGGCGGATTAGTTCGGCTATTGCTAAGCCTGCCAAAATGGCAGTCAGGATAATCGCCACATTAATCATGTCTTCTTCTCCCTAAAAACTTGCTTAGTTTTTCCCCAAAATAGGCTCAATAGGTTGTGTGGCGTAAACGTCTGTCCCTTCACAGATCATAAAAAAGCCCGCGCTTTCAAGCTCTTTTTCAAAAGCTTCACTGAAAATCTGGTCGAATTCAATCTCCCAATCGACCACATTCCCGCATGCAAAGCACACGTAATACTTGCCAGACGGCCAGATAGACATCACAGTACCGAGATACAGACACATCACATGCTCCCCCTGGTCCGTCTCATAATATGTTGATTCCCGATTAAACGTGGCCAGAAAGTCTTTCGCGAGAATGCCTTCGGTCAGTTGAGCTTGCAAGCTTTCCCATGCGTCCCGAACTTGCTCAAGATCGTAGAGCTTTTCGGCCGCGTCCCTAAGCTTGCGCCCCTTTATGATGCGCGTTCGGTCCGCATGGCCGCATAAACGATTACAATACATATGGATATCCTGTGTGATTATCCATTGATCAAGGTTTCCGTCTGCCTGCTCCTGAATTGCCTGCTGAATCTCTTTTACTGTAATCATCGTTTCCTCCCATTCTGCTCGTCCCGTGGTACTGAGAAGAATAGCAAGAATCATGCCAAACCCGCGAATTACTGTTTACCGTTTAAAATCACCAATCGATTATTTCAACATGACAAAAAACGGCATCAAAATTTGTCACATTGACCCAAATTGTTACTTTCAAATAGGCAAGATATTAAGTTCCCAGGGACGATGGGCACTTCCCTTAATAACTTGCTTTGTCTTTCCCAGTATATATACTGGGAAAGATGACTTAATAGCTTTCTTAATCTTGCCATATAAACGGCATACTTAATAACTCACTTTATATTCTCCGGCTGCGCGCGAACGCCGGAGCCTAATAGAGAGCTTAATAAAGGAGCCAAAAAAATGCCTCGTCGGAGGTATAAAAAAAGCCCCCGGCGCGCGCAGCGCCGGAGGCCAAGTCAGCCGGGCAAGGGTCACTGGGTCAGATTCGAAGCAAGGACAAGGGCTTTGCTCTTGAGATTGTTACCACGCCCAAACCAAGCGGATTCGAGCCTGTAATCCTGCCCTCGGCTTTGTGCCTCGTGATCGTAATATCGCGTGGTAGCCGAAACAAGCCCCCATGCCGTATTACGCGTTGCGGTCTTATCTTGACCTACACCCCGAAGATAGGTTTCCCCAAGCTTCCGAACTACCCGCTGCGGTACGTCACTGTAGTCTTCACCCTTTTGCGCGTCGTGGAAAAGGTCAAGGAAAAACTTTTTTGCCTCTTCCAGAGAAACGGGGCGATTAGACAAGCGGTCGATTTCTGCCGCAAAGTCGAGGATTGCCTGCTCCGCAAGACCAAGGTCGATCTGGACCTGCTGGGGATCGAAAATAGCACAGTGGGGCACCTTGACACACGGTGTGCCACCTTCTCCGTACGACATATCAAGCGTATTGTTGCAGACAACTTCTACCGTGGTGAGCTTGCCCGTGGTGGAAAGGCTCTTGTCGTACGATGTGGCCAGAAGGACAAAGGGATAAAGAAGATCGCCCTTTCCAAGCTTGATGCCCTTCGGGATGCTCGCAAGAGCCCAAACCCGCTTTCCGTTCTTCAGGGATCCTGCCGTGTGGATCTTCAGGCCGTGAATCTCCGTCAGATTGCGGAAAAATTCTAGGATCTGGATGGGCTGTACGACATGGTACCCATCCGAGACTACCGCGAGGGGCTCCCGATTGTCCGACCGAAATAAAACCTTTCGCCCTTCGAAATGTGCAAGCGAAAGCTGGTCATCGGCCGCGTTGAAAATAACCGATGCCTCTTTGACCGTCCAGTCCAGATGGGCCGTTTCTGCCCAAACCTCCAAGGGCTGATCGGCATCAATCTTTTGCCCCAAACCATGCCACGGCTTGACGCCCTGAATGAACGCCATAGAATACTCGCCCGCGATTTCGTACACTTCGTGACTCATGGTACCTCCTACGTTTCTGCGTGGTGAATCGATTCAATTTCTATGTAGCAAGTTTCATGCCAAAGCTTAAATGCCGCTTTGGGCTTCAGAATCGCCAGTTGTCTTTCCTGTGTGACATAAAATGTCCGCCTTTTTTGTCACATTGCCCAAGATTGTCACTTTCAACTAAGAATTTTATTAAGTCATTCCCCAGGGGGTAAGGGGCACTCCTCCTTAATAACTTTCTTTTTGACTTTCCTAATCCTTAAGGATTAGGAAAGTTACTAAGCTCCATAAACCCGGCGCGCATGAACGCCGGAGGCCTTAATAGTTTGCTTTATAGGATCCGACCATGTGCGTCGCCGGAGGCTTCCACCATTAACGGCCCTTGGCCGCGATGCCGATGCGCTTTCTTGCACGTTGTAATCTATTATTGACTGCCTGCTGTTTAATGCCAAGCACTTTGGCAATTTCCGGCTCCTCTAAACCTTGCCGATAATACAGATTAAGCACTTCCTTTTGTGGATCACTGAGCTTATAATGTCGCTCATAATCCAGGATTATTTGTGTTACAATACGGCCCCATAAAATGTCTTCCGGGGTTTGATCATGTACCTCACCAGCTTGAATACCGGGCAACTGAGCCTCGATGACCGGGCATATCTCAGTACACACATCACGCTTGTCGCAATCGTTACAAGTCTTCAACGGGTCCTCCTTTTGGGATAAGGGCTACAGGTTGAACGTCAAGGTTCCCATCTTCAGCGCTGGCCAGGCCAAGGAACCCTAATAACTCTTCTTGTGTCTGACTTGAAAGATCGTGTAAAAAGATTTCGAAAACTTCAGGATCCATGCCTAATAACCTCCTTAGTCACTAACCTACTAACTGAAATAAGTGTATGCTTGCACATATTCCCCATCCCCGCTCAGCTTAATAGCTACCCCAGAAAAGTAGCTATCTGGTGCGTAGCCATCGAATCCAAAAAACAGCTTGACATCCCTAATAACTATAACAGTAATCTCCTTAATAAAAAGCTTGCTAAGTTGGACTCTGTTCCCAGCATACCGGCTTCGATAAAACCCGCCTATCTCCAGTCTTTTGAAGACAAACGGTCGATATCGCCCGGATGGAATAATTCTCGACGCCAATAAACAGAATCCCAGTTTCCTCATCACGGTGAACGTAGGGGCGCATTAACTGCACCGAACCATCCTCGTTGATCTTCTTAACGGTCGCGGAGTTATAGGGACCGTCAAAGTTTGTTACAATGTCTCCAGGTTGTAGATTTTCTGCCCTTGTCATAAGCATTGTCGAAGCTCCTTAATAAAATGCCTAATTCTGCTCTTCGTCCACGTCCAACATGTAGTCAAGTAGACTAATCACGCCCTCCAAAAGGTCTTTATCTCTTGCTGTAAACTCACGTTCTCTTAGACCACAGCATGCATCAACGATGCGAAGTAAAGCATCGCGCTGATCCCGTAGAAGCCCAAAGTCCACGTTGTCAACGATGATATTCCGGGTCATAATAAACTCCTTAGTATAATCTCCCTAATAACTTACCTACCAGGGTAATGGTTCGGGGACATCAAGTAATGTATAGTGTCCTTGGATAACTGCCAATATTTCATATGGCGGAAGCGGCCCAGCCTCTTTCGGATCTTCGCCATCGTAGTAATAGTCCTTAATAGCTTCCCTTATATCAGTCAGTTTATCTGCCTCTATAAACGCCACAAAAGATTTGTTCCAAAGCGGGTTTTCCTCGCTGTAGTCAATTTCCGACCATATACCGACCACTGTGTACTTCATGCCTAATAACCTCCCTAATAGCTTACTTACTGTTTCGGATGACACTGTCCACAACTGGTACACTTTCCCGTGGTGCAACAGACTACCTTTTCGGGATGCTCTTCCGCCCATCGTTGTGCAAGCTTAAGATACGTCCGATGGTTAGTTCTGAACGTCTCTATACCTTTGATAATATGGCCGTGGTACAGTGTAATGATATCAGCCCTATCGGCAAGGTGAGAGTCTGAGGGATTCAGGATAACGGCGCGCACCTTGTACTTGCCAGGATTGCGACGCCGCATACGGTAGGCTTCTGCGTGGTCTGTAGTCCCTTGGCTATCGATGCTCAGCTGTATCTGGTCAAGATTGCGAGCCAGTTTCTTGATGATACTATACTGCTTTGTGATGGCGTGCACCTTGAACCGTTGCCGCAAGAGGGAAAGCACCTTGCGCCAGAAGGATAAATACTCTTCCTTGATATCACTGAGAGAGAAGAGACGTATTGAGAAGTCTTTCAATCCTGCCCGATCCAACAGTTTACGAAGCTCTGAACCAAACTCTTCAAGATCCACCATGAAACGAAGGTCAAGGGCAAAATTGCGCTGAAATTGTTTCCCCTGCTCGAAGCCGGTTTTCCCGTATAACTTATACAGAAGGGCTTTGTAGCAGTAGGGGCAAGGGTTGCCCTGCTCTTCACGCGGGCAACTATTCGAGATATCCATTGAAACCAGAGTCTTTCGATTGTACCTGAGGAAACCGAGCCCGCGTCGATTGTACCGTGAGCATAGATTCTTAACTGCGTTGTATAATTCTTGCTCAGTCATCAATCTTTATTACCTCTTACCCCACTATACAGCAAAATCCGGGCCATATCAAATACCTTTGTTTTTCGCAAAAAACGCCAATTTACCAGAAAATGTGACACAAAACGTCTGACAAATCTTGTCACATCAACAATTCTCGTCACTTCCAATTAAGAAAGTTATTAAGACCATATTCTTTAAAAGAAGGCACTTAATAGCTTGCTTTGAAATGGCATAAAAAATGTACTGAAAAATTGACTTTGTAAGAAAATTCCCAGGGATTTATCGCCAATGGTCCTAAACACTGTATATGAAAAATGCCTTTTGACTTAAACACTTACCTTAAAAAGCATTTAAAATACTTAATATAGGGCGAAAACCGTATGATAATAAGAAACGACTTTGCTTCGCGTATATGCGAAGCAAAGTCCTAATCTGGAACTTAATGATTTTGGTTATTTTGATTTTAGTAACTTGCCTAATAGCGCGGTTTTGGCCAACTTAATAACTTGCCTTATGAGATTCCGAGTCCATAGAAGCGGCCGAGGGCATCTTAAAAATTTGTCATAAGTCTTGTTTGGCAGGCTATTTGTAGGAGGAGGCCCATAAAATACAAGGTAAGTTATTAGGTCCAAAGGCAAAATGCGCCCGAGACTTAATATCTCGCTTTGTAGGATTTCCCGCCTAAGAGCCCCATCTCAGTGGCGTCGGAGCCATGTTTTCGGGGCGCCGGAAGATTTTTTCGCCGAAGAGCCCACCTATTTTGGCGTCGGAGCTGCCTTTTTAAGTCGTCGGAAGGATTATGGCAAAGTGCCAAATTTTGCGTCGGATGGGCGGTTTCAATGCATTCTACACAACAATAGCAACAGATAATTAAAGAGGCAATAAATTTAAAATTTGTGGAATGAATGCTGGTTCTCCACCCCCCAACCTAAAGATAGCTCTTCGCCCCTATATTACATATATGCTACATGCTATTGGGAGAGGAGGTAGAACCAGATGTCTTCCTCACTGTAACCAACAAATTTTATACCTGGACTCACGCCCTGTAAGTCCCTTATTTTCTTAAGCTTACGAGCACACCTTCTTAAATCGATTGAGAGCCTTTCTGATGCGTTCTTGACCCTCCCTGTACGGAGGTATTCATGGGTCTCCAAAGGCCTGTTAAACCACATTTCCGGGCGTCCTAGGAGCTCTCCTCGGGCTACCGGTCCCGGGCGGTTTGTTCCATTGTTTCCGCCGAAAGTACACACTTTTAGGCACCTCACTGAGTTAAAATTTGACCGGTATGAGCTTTTGTAGTAATATTCAGCGGCAAAACATTACAAGATAGGAGTTTACCGCAACTTTTATTAAGTGTTCGGGAGACTTGGCCTCTTTCCCCATATTCTCGACATTCACCAGAATTACAAGCATTTCTGATCAATTCTATTTATCCCGTGCCGCTTTCGTCGATTTTCACGCTGCTCGTCGTCATCACTACTTCCATAACGAGCCAGAGGGTAGTTACCCATAACGGCGCAAGCCACAAAGTCATCGGTATGGAAATTACCTTCAGTGCGGAAAGCGTGAAAAGAGTGGCAGCGATGCCGAAGAAAACAGCAGAAACTGCAAGGCAGGCTACGTAAAATGGACGAGTCATGATTCCCCTCGGTTCTTCAGCCGGTCTAGTTGGCTCTTCCTCGGTGTGGTTGGTCTCGGTCATGCGGATGAGGTACTTCTCTGCCGCACGCCTACCCTCCTCCATAGACTGTGAAAAGGCCAGTAGTGCCATCTCAAGTCGATTGTGTGGCTAATACAATAGTTAATCTCAATACCGCAAACGCGGAATTCAAGGGGCTCGCCGGAAAGGTAGCTGAGAGCACCAAGTATGGCGGTCGAGCCATCAAATTTGTTTTTCTTAACAAAATGACAATGTGCGTAGTTTCCGAGCTCCCTCATTATCATAGGCCTTGTCTTTTTTCAGCCCAAATATTCTACAATAACAATGGGCAGACCATGTTCCTTTGCCATTCTTATTTCGTAACATATAGCTTTGGTTGTTTTATGGCTTCTGGCAGCGTGAAACCAATACTGCATATCAATGATACAAAGAACTTTCATCACCGTCCTCGATTAAGCTCATCTCTGGTCCACATGCTGGAAATTATTATTAAACCGATCGCAACCCAAAAAGTAGTAACTTCCTGAAGAACATTGCCAATTTTAACTATGTAGGTCGCAACACCACTGGCAAGAAAAATAACACCGACTTTGCCAATTAATTCAATTTTGGAATTCATGTGTTTCCTCCTCAGAAAACAAATCAAACAGAAACATGTTTGCTTTGTTGTACGTCTCATTTGGTTTTAATTGACATATAGCTCGCACTTTACAATAAAGCCAAAATTTCTCAGCTAATGCTAGCGAGAGTTTTTCAAAAACAAACCTCTTTATCTCCTTTATACATTGGAATTCACAATCTTCTTGGTCAATCGCAATAGTATAGCCAATACGCTTAACATTGGCAACTGTATTGACATGGCAGTATTCATGCACCAGCGCATATGCAGCCCTTAAAAGGTGAGAATAAATCATTTTTTCGCGTTTAACCATAATGACAACCATGGCTGGTGCAAGTTTGTTGTTTAAAATGCGATATTGAAGATGACTGGTGAGCCCCTCAATACAATGTTTGATCTGATGGATAACCACAGGAAGAATCGGAACGTCATTTGTTTCATTCTGAAAAACAACTACGATATCCGAGGTAGCGAGTTCTAAGGTTATTTTCGTCATTAAAATTCTGAGCTCGTTCTCTTCAGCTTCTGTCAATTCAATAATTGGAAGGCTATCTTGAAACTTCATGAGACTGTTCCTTTCCAGTCTGATCAAGATATCGGAGAACATACTTAACTGACCCACATTCGCACATAGGCACCGGGTCATACCAAGACTCGCAGCTTTCTTTGGTTTTTTGCATGAAGAACTCACACTGCGGGTTAATGCAAGCTATTTCTCGGCACAACACTTTAACTTCCCAGTAGCATTAAATAAGCCAGCCGACGTAAATTCAGAACCGTCTGCCAATAAAGTTCTTCATCAGATTTATCAGCAAGTGCCGGGGGCATTCCAGCTTCTATTACAGCTTCAGCAATAGCATCAATGCCGCTATGCTCTCTAATATAGGAAACAAGGTCCTCATACCGAATGTCACATTTGGCTTCGCGAAGCTTAACTTGAAAATCATGTTCTTGTTCGTGGAACTCATCTTGGAGCTCCTTAATGACAAACTCAAGTTTTTGAATTTCAGCAATTAGTTTGGCACGTGTCCATTTACTGAGATTTTTTGAATTCATTCCTGCCCTCCTTTTGCTGCATTGGCTCTAGCGCACATAGCACGAACAAACTTCCTCATGCCCACTCGACATGTCACAAATTGTTCTATTAAATGATTGAGTGTATCAGTCATTGTTACTCCGCTTCTGCGACATTCTGTCTTGAAGCGTTGAATTGTAGTTTTGCGAATCTTAAATGAGGCTTTCATGAGAAATCTCCTATGATAAGATCCCAGGTACCATCGCCATGCCCAACACAATGTTGGCCATCCTGGATGTGCCTTACCAAACCATTCGGTCCTGGCATAGCATGACTCGAAGTCCAAAATTCACCCCAAGAACTGTAAAGAAATGGAGGATCACCACAGTTATCCCAATCATGGCTACCATGACGATCTGTAATGATATCCATCATCTCCTTTGGTGTCAATGTCACACCATACTCATCTTTGATGATAGAACCTGGTTCAACAAAAAGCTTATCCCAGTCACCTAAATTGCGTGGCTTTGGATGATTCTCGGGATATATGAGTGGGCTTTCTATGCAGACATGCAACGAAAAACACTAGCCAGCAGAAGACTTGTCAATGTGAATTTGCATTTCGTCTGCACGCCCACAGCTCTGACAAACATTTTCACGTCTTGTCCAATAGTAATTTGTACTCATCAGATTTCCTTTGGTCTATCGATTTTCGTCATAGAAGGAACTTCCTTCGGCATGACAAATGCAGTAAACCTTGCACCGTCTCCTCTGCGTGGGCGATTACGAAGCGCGACAACCAGGGCAGCATTGGAAAACCCGATAGGCACCGCGTCCATGCCACAATATGAGTTTCATATCACACCGTCCTCTTTTGCCTTTGCGTGAGCATACTCAAGCCTCCCTACGAATTCCTCAATCCTAAACCAGCAGTCAGGTCTTTCTGGAGAGGTTGCAGATGCCACAAGAAGAGCTTTGAGGTCTTCAATTAAGTCTGGTACTTGGTTACCAAGATGAATCCCGTATAAGGTAGGGATAAGCTTTGTCTTACCAAACTCTTTTTCGAGCACCTTGGCAATACGCTGTAAAACTTCCGCCATATTAACCTGAGCAACAAAAAAACTATCAAGAGAACTCATATTTATTTTCTAAGGATTACCAATCCTTTTCGCGCCACCTGATACACTTAACGGTATCCAAAGAAATCGAACGGAATGCTTTCTTCTGGCAGTCAAAAACGCGCAGAATGTTGTTCCGGCGGTCTTGCTCTACGAACTGGCCAGGTTTCTGAACGCCTTTCTTTACCCCGGCACGACAAATCATCCGGCGGGTTTCGCCAGTTGTACGCTTTACGAAGTCTACGCGGAAAATCTCACCGCGAATAGCCTCGTGAACAAAATTACGCCAACGATCTGCTTGATTCATATTACACCTCGTTGAATCTTCCTTCTTCATGCATGACACTGATTACACAATTAATATCTTCGCCATCTTCATTTTCCCACTCTATCCACTCGCCTTCTTCATAGACAGCAAGTCCACCTGCATTGCAGTAATCAGGCTTGACATTATTCTTGTACTGAAAGAGATCGTATTGGGCAAACGCCCAAAGGAGCACGGCGGCCTCTTCAACAGATTTCACCGGCATTTCAAATGCTTTCATTGGCACTTGAGGGATCCACCAGATTTTCAGATCACTTGCTTTTGGCATGTCATTCTCTTTACTTTACGCTAAACCAATCGCACACTGTGCGCAAAAGATGATCGTAATCGCCAGACATTGCTTCCTGAGAAAAAACTTTAATCTCGTTTGCAGGAAGTTTATGCTTCTTCATGGCACGACGGCATGCTCCAATAATGGCAAATGCATTCCCATCTTCCCCCACTAATTTCACTGTGATTTCAGGATATTTTACGTCTCTCATATTGCACCTCAGAAATACTCTCTTCGGCCCTCGTCAGGAAACAATCGTTTCTTGGGGTCTTCGTGCCACACTATACCAGGCAGTCGACCAGGCGGCACCTCTTCCTGCTTAAGGTACCGAAAACCATTGTAGTTGCCGGTCTCCAGGAGCACGTCTTCCAACACAGAATTCCAACCATCCCGTGTTGCGGCAACACACGTAGACTCTTTGTTGCGGTGATTAACTTTCCGTTTCAAAGCTTCGACTGAAAATGTCTTTCGCTTAGCCACTACTTCACTCCTATTTCAGGTGGAAAGCCACCTTTATTGATCCAATCTGCGAAGTTCCGCAAGTCTTCTATCAGCTCGTCTCGCAGACCAAACTCGTCTTTACCGTTTCCGTCGTTGTTTTCCCTGGCGTGAGGAATTTTGGTCGCCTTACTTTCGCTTTGAATTCGGCTTTTTGCTCTTCGCATGCTTGACACGCGCGGGGTCCTCCGCTAGTTTGTCATCCTCGTCGAGAATCTTCTGAATAAAATCCACCATTTTCCATGCATAATAAGCGCACCAACGACAACGAACTTTTAATCCCTCTTTATACGTTACGTTACCATGTGCTTTTTTATGATGGGCCGCCCATTTCTCATATGGTGACCCTCGGCAAGAACTTTTACCCGTAACTGCAGCTATTGGACATAACTCCCCGTAAGCATAACCTCTTATGCTTACAGAGGTTTTAGTAGTACAATGCCAACTTGAGAATCTTTGGCAAAGAGCACAATTTTCCCATCCACGGTCAACGTCGGTCCCAGCAACAATATCTTGCCATTTTTTAAGGGACTTCTCTGTAGCCTTACGTGTTACTTTACTCATTTTCTTTGCCATATGAATCTCCAAATTCGTTAAAGTTCGTCCATGATATTCTCAAACTACTTTAATATTTGGCCATTCGTTTTTAACTTTCTGTAAATGCTTCTCGACTTTTCTTGAGCCATCGTATAAACTCCTCTGAATGTGAGCCTGGTTGTGTTTTCAGCCATTCGAAGACATCGCGAGCCTTTATCTCGCCCTTCTTGACTCGCTCGCGCAGGGACCCGCGCGTAAGAGGAATGTCTTTGAGACCAGTTGTTTGCTGCTTCAAAGTGACCTCCACAGCTGTTAAGGGGTTCAGCTAAGAACGAAAGTAACTCCAACGTCAGACAATATTCGAGTTACGGATTCGGTTTTCTCATGCCCAAGGTTCTCGAAGAGAACAGGCTCTTTACCAGCCTGAGCATCTTCGACAAAAACCTTAGCTTCCCTCAAGCCCATGCCTGTCACCGAACGAATTGCTTTGATGGCGCTAATCTTGTCACCAACATAGCCGGTAACGATGAGCTTATGGAGAGTTGAAACGTCATACGAAATGGCAGTGAATAAATGCTGTACAGCTCTCTGGGCTACGATAGGATCGCTGTAGGAAATCTCGACAGTCACTTCGTTGGTTTCGATTCTAATCCGCTTCATTGTTTTACCTCTGCAGATTTTGTGTTTCTTTCGTCTCCCATCTATATCCTTGAAAACAAGATATATGAAAGAAAATTAAGCGATTGCCTAAAACTCCTTAAATTCTTTTCAGCCATATTGTAGGAATATGAAACGAACCTTTTAGAGAATGTACGTGCACTTTCCCATTATTCATACAAGTAACAACCTCTAACAATTCCTCAGGTTCAATTATTGTATCCATAACTTGGGGGTCGTCACTTGGAATGACAACCCTACACGTTGGTGTCACGGTATTGAAATAATCAAACTGTTTCACTCATGCCTCCATGGCGTATCAATTACATCTGCCGATTCACCCAAAAGCCAAAGCTCGGATAAATAATCCTCGTCGCTACAATCTGGCTGTATTCTCTCAATTGGTACTTCAGTTCGCTGGCTCTCTAAGAACTTAGCATGCGCTTCGGCTTTCTTTTTGTATTTCTCGCCACCTTTGCGAAGATACATTATTAGCATCATGATAACGAACACAAGAATCCCCGTTGAATGATTACTCATTGTTTACATCCTTATCCCAGTCGGAGTTCACAAGCCTCAAAATCTCATAGAAGCGCCAGCACAAGACTCATGAGAATGAGCTCGACTAAAAAGATAATGAGCATATACTTTGCCTGTTTCATTGTATTATGACTTATCGTGCGTCGTTAGCGCGACTAGGTAGTTTTTCATATCTTGGTTTTGAATTTTGTGAGCAAGCCTCTCAAACCATTTCCAGGCCCAAGTTGGAATAGAACCATAACGGTCAATGTAGAACTCAGAGGTCTGCAGCAGTGTGCTATGGTATTTCTCACACTGAAATAATCCAACTGCGTCTTTCTGTGCAGCCTCCAAAGTAGCGATATCTCTGTTGGAGAGTCCGCTTCTTTGGAATCTGAAAAAGATAAACTCAAACGGATTGGAAATGACTGAGCTCTTCAGTTTTGGATGCATGTTTCCTCCCAAAATTGTTTTCCATATGTATCCTTGAAAACAAGGCACATGAAGAACTTTTAAGAAAAGGAGACCCCCGCCGGGGCGAGTTGAATAGTGGTTGCAGCAAACTTCGGGGGAGATGGCGGGGGCCTAGGCAAACTGAAGCTACTTCGACGGCAAGCCGTAAAGTAGCGGTGAGCCTTCTGGTAAAATGTTGCTCGGAAGCTTACCGTCCCATTTCTCTGCGCGCTTCAGATCGGCCTCAGCTCGCATACGATCAATCTCCAAACGAATCTTCGCAGTCTGAGCCTCAAGAGCCTTATTGAACTCCTCAGCACGCTGACGATTGTTAATTTCAATTGAAAGCAGACGACCATTTTCATGCTTTTGAGCTTCCTTTTCATTCTCTCGCTTCTCGATAAGCATCTCGGCAGCGTAGTTGTCATCGATAGCCTGTTGAATCTGAGGATTCTCATACGTTAAGCCACCTGAATGACCAAGCGTTCGAATTGTCACACCGAAGCTATCCCAATATTTCTTGGTAGCATCAAAGGCCGTTTTAAAGATTTCAGCCTTATCAGTTTTACACTGAGCCAAGTCACGATGACCAAATTCTTCAGCCAAAATAGATGTGACAAATGCTTTGACGTCACTGTCAATAACCTCAGAAAGTGGCTTACCTTGAGGAAAGTTATACAGAAACAAAGAGGCGTTCGGCTCATCAATGGCTGCAGTAATGGTAGCTCCAATCCCGAAACCAATTGAATCCTTCGATTCGACATAGACAGCGTCGTCTTTAGATGTTGTACCAGTTTCACGTGCAGCAGTCCAATGCCTCGATATTGGAGACCTATCAACAGTAATTACGTAGACTGTATCGACGATCTCAACTGACCAAGGCATTCGACCAACGTTCTTATAGCGACGAGCAACGTTAATTCGCTTAGCTGCAATCTTGTTGGCCTCAAGATATTCAACAGACTCGAACTTCCCCTGGTTGTCCTTACTGGCACCCTCAAGGGGGACAACAAATGCGGACTCGTTAGGCTTGATATCCACGAACTTTTCTCCCATGTACGGCTTACAACCCGTAACTCCCAAGCTTAACGCAACCACAAGAAACAAAACACTAGCGCTTTTCATCGTTTTGACCTCCTGAAATAACCTACGCACTGGCTTAACCAACAGAAATGCACCAAGCAGAACCAATGGGGCCTGCACACAACGTAATAGAAATCTATTACTTATAGCTCGACGAGCAGTCACATAGATAGCATCATCGTCTTGTAGCTGTTGTACTGCCAATTTTCCCTCAATGGGTCCTTGTACAGCATCGTAGACAAGCTCTGAAACCGGAATCGCCAACGAAAGTAAAATTACAAAACACAAACGCACCTTCATTGAATTACCTCCTATAAACGTGTTGCTATTTTCCATTACA